>Ga0209184_1000070_pt1 | contig 130337 bp, 127 predicted proteins | sample EN8Hudsemesocosm_2_FD_184627 | JGI IMG/M metagenome (GOLD analysis project Ga0209184, IMG submission 184627) | Methane-oxidizing microbial communities from mesocosms in the Hudson Canyon - EN8C Hudson Canyon (SPAdes) (version 2) | ecosystem: Environmental > Aquatic > Marine > Cold seeps... | reverse complement strand
GATCGTGGTCAAGACGCATTGATCGTATTTGATGATTTAACCAAGCAAGCTTGGGCTTACCGTCAAATTTCATTGTTATTACGTCGTCCTCCAGGACGAGAAGCTTACCCAGGTGATGTATTCTACTTACACTCACGTTTACTTGAGCGTGCTTCACGTGTAAATGCTGATTACGTAGAAAAATTCACCAATGGTGAAGTGAAAGGAAAGACTGGTTCATTAACTGCACTACCTATTATCGAAACACAAGGTGGTGACGTTTCTGCATTCGTACCAACCAACGTAATTTCGATTACAGATGGTCAGATCTTCCTAGAAACTAACCTGTTTAATGCGGGTATTCGTCCAGCAATGAACGCGGGTGTTTCAGTATCACGTGTTGGTGGTGCTGCACAGACCAAAATCATTAAAAAGCTGGGTGGTAGTATTCGTCTTGCCTTGGCTCAATATCGTGAATTGGCTGCATTTGCACAGTTTGCATCAGATCTTGATGATGCAACACGTAAGCAATTAGAACATGGTCAGCGTGTGACTGAGTTAATGAAACAGAAGCAGTATAGCCCTCAAAGTGTTGCGCAAATGGGTGTAGTCTTATTTGCAGCAAACGAAGGCTTTCTGGATGACATTCCTGTAAACAAGATTGTTGATTTTGAACAAGCTTTGTTGTCTTACATGGGTGCAGAACAATCTGCATTACTTGATAAGATCAATGAAAAAGGCGATTACAATAAAGATATCGCTGCTAGCATTAAATCGGCTCTTGAAACATTTAAGTCAACACAAACTTGGTAAGTATAATTTATAGCGTAACTGGTTATTTATATAACCAGTTACTAAATAAAAAATTTACCGTAAGTGACTAAGACTTTTATAGGCGACAGATAATGGCCGTTGGTAAAGAGATACGAAATCAGATCTCGAGCATCAAAGGTACGCAGAAAATTACAAGCGCAATGGAAATGGTTGCTGCAAGTAAAATGCGTAAAGCTCAGGATCGAATGAGTTTAGGTAAGCCCTATGCGGAAAAAATCCGTTCAGTGGTAAGCCATTTAGCAAATGCTAACCCAGAATATAATCACTTATATTTGCGTGAGCGTGAAGTAAAGCGCGTGGGTTATATTGTTATATCGAGTGATCGTGGCTTATGTGGTGGTTTGAACGTTAATTTGTTCAAGAAAACTGCAAAAGACATGAAGGCATGGCATGAGAAAGGTGTTGAAGCCGAAATTTGTGCGCTTGGATCGAAAGCGATTGCTTTCTTTAAAAGCTATGGTGGTAATGTTGTTGCAGCCCTGAATAATTTGGGCGATAAACCATCTGCACATGAGTTAATCGGTTCAGTAAAGGTCATGTTGGATGCATATGATGAAGGGCGAATTGATCGCTTATACGTTGTATACAACCAATTTGTAAACACCATGACACAGAGCCCAGAAGTAGTACAACTACTTCCGTTACAAGCTGCTGAAGATGATGAACTGAAACATCATTGGGATTATATCTATGAGCCGGAAGCAAAAGAATTGCTTGATGGCCTATTAACAAGATATATCGAATCTCAAGTGTATCAGGGCGTGGTTGAAAACGTTGCTTGTGAACAAGCCGCTCGAATGATTGCAATGAAGAGTGCAACCGATAATGCCGGAGATATTATTAACGAGCTACAGTTGATTTATAACAAAGCTCGTCAAGCTGCGATTACGCAGGAAATCTCGGAAATTGTGAGTGGTGCTGCGGCGGTATAAATATCGCATATTCAGTCATTGTGACAGTAATAGCATTTTAAAATGAAGATTAACTTCATTTTTTGAAAGAATTTAAAAGATAACGAGGAGCCGACATGAGTAGCGGAAGTATCGTACAGATCATTGGAGCTGTAATCGACGTCGAATTTGCACGCGATTCTGTTCCAAATATATATGATGCGTTGTTAGTAGAGGGTGGACAAACCACACTTGAAGTTCAACAGCAGCTAGGAGATGGTATTGTTCGTACTATCGCCATGGGTAGCACAGAAGGCCTTAAACGTGGTTTGAATGTTGATAATACTAATGAACCAATTTCAGTACCCGTAGGGACTGAAACTTTAGGTCGTATTATGGACGTTCTTGGTCGACCAATTGATGATTGTGGTCCTATTGGTGAACAGGAAAGAATGCCTATTCACCGGAAAGCTCCAACTTATGCTGAGCAATCTGCTTCATCTGATTTGCTAGAAACTGGTATCAAAGTAATCGACTTGGTTTGTCCTTTTGCTAAAGGTGGTAAAGTTGGTTTATTTGGTGGTGCTGGTGTTGGTAAAACCGTCAACATGATGGAATTAATCAACAATATCGCAAAAGAGCACTCAGGTTTATCTGTATTTGCTGGTGTAGGAGAACGTACTCGAGAAGGGAACGATTTCTATTACGAAATGAAAGAATCCAACGTACTTGAAAAAGTTGCGATGGTTTACGGTCAGATGAATGAGCCTCCAGGAAACAGACTACGTGTTGCGCTTTCCGGGTTAACCATGGCTGAAAAATTCCGTGATGAAGGTAAAGATGTACTGTTGTTCGTAGATAACATCTATCGTTATACCTTAGCAGGAACAGAAGTTTCTGCACTGCTAGGTCGTATGCCTTCAGCAGTTGGTTATCAGCCAACACTTGCCGAAGAAATGGGTGTACTACAGGAACGTATTACGTCGACTAAAGATGGTTCTATCACTTCAATCCAAGCGGTATACGTACCTGCGGATGATTTGACCGATCCTTCACCTGCAACAACGTTCTCGCACTTAGATGCAACCGTTGTATTAAGTCGTGATATCGCTTCAAAGGGTATCTACCCTGCGATCGATCCTCTCGATTCAACGTCACGTCAGCTTGACCCATTAATTATTGGTCAAGAGCACTATGATGTAGCACGTGGTGTTCAAACAGTTCTACAGCGTTATGCGGAACTTAAAGACATCATTGCAATTCTAGGTATGGATGAATTATCAGAAGAAGATAAGCAAACTGTATCTCGTGCGCGTAAGATTGAACGTTATTTGTCTCAGCCATTCCATGTTGCTGAAGTATTTACCGGATCTCCTGGTAAGTATGTATCGCTAAAAGATACCATTCGTGGTTTCGTAGGGATCTTAGCAGGTGACTATGATGAGCTTCCTGAGCAAGCGTTTTACATGGTTGGTTCAATTGACGAAGCAGTTGAAAAAGCAAAAAGCATGTAATTTTGCGCTTTGATCGAGGTGTTTCCATGTTGGAGACATCTCATTAAGTAAGGAAATTTATTATGGGTATCAGCGTGCATTGCGATATTGTTAGTGCTGAAGAGTCAATTTTTTCTGGCTTAGTTGAATTGGTTGTAGCGACAGGAACTTTAGGTGATCTGGGTATTGCTCCAGGACATGCACCTTTAATGACTAGTTTAGCCGCTGGACCTGTTCGAGTAATTAAGCAGGGTGGCGAAGAAGAAGTTTTCTTTGTTACGGGTGGATACTTGGAAGTACAGCCTAACATCGTAACGATTTTATCAGACAGCGCACAGCGTGCGGGTGATCTAGATGAAGCTGCTGCGGAAGAAGCAAAGAAAGAAGCTGAACGTCTTTTAGCTAACCAAAGTGGTGATTTTGACTATTCAAAAGCCGCTTCTCAGCTAGCTGAGGCATCAGCTCGACTTCGTACTCTCCAGCAATTGCGTAGAAAACATTAATTGGTTGTTTTCTTTGTAATAAGCATAGAAGTTAAGTAAGTATAAGAGGAAAGGCAGCTATTTAGCTGCCTTTTTTCGTTTAAGAATAGCCAAAATTAATTTAATTATTAAGCTAAGCTTGATTTAATTAGGCCATTAAATTTAATCATCAAGGAAAGTTCTTCATGAGTTTACACGTCATTATACTTGCCGCAGGTCAGGGTTCTAGAATGAAATCTGACTTACCAAAAGTAGTGCATCAGCTTGCAGGAAAACCAATGCTGCAACATGTAATTGATACCGTTAGTCAATTAGATGCTGAGAAGATACATATTGTCGTTGGGCATGGCGCAGATATAGTTAAACAAACGATTCATGATGAGAATATAAATTGGTGTTTACAAGCTGAACAGTTGGGTACAGGCCATGCTGTTGCACAGGCAATTGATGAGATCCCAGCCAGTGCCAAGGTGCTAATTTTATATGGTGACGTACCGCTTACTTCAGGAAGTACACTGTATGATTTGGTAAGCTCCGTTGAAGCTCAGCAATTGTCATTATTGACGGTAGAATTAGAAAACCCAACTGGTTATGGTCGTATTATCAGAAATCCAGAGGGTGAAATTACCTTAATTGTTGAAGAAAAAGATGCCTCTGAAAAACAACGCTTTGTGACGGAAGTCAATACAGGCATTTTAGCGATGAGTGCTGCATCTCTTCATCTTTACATTCCGCTATTAGAGAATAGTAATGCACAAGGTGAATATTATTTAACTGATATCATAGAAATCGCCGTTAAGAATGGTGATCGTGTTGAAAGTCATCACCCACAATTTGAACAAGAAGTACAGGGTGTTAATAACCGTTTACAATTATGTGAACTCGAATGCTGGCATCAGTCACGTATTTCAGAGCAGTTAATGCTGGCTGGCGTCACACTTTATGATCCAAATAGAATAGATGTTCGAGGCCACCTACAGTTTGGACGTGATGTTGTGATTGACTTGAACTGCATTTTTGAGGGAGATGTAATTCTTGGCGATAATGTTCATATTGGGCCAAATTGCATCATAAAAAATGCAAGCATTGGCGCGGGTACTAATATTCATGCCAATTCATTCATAGAAGATTCTGAGATTGGTGAATTAGCTAATGTAGGGCCATATGCACGCCTCCGTCCTGGTACTCAATTAGAGAACAATACAAAAATCGGTAATTTTGTTGAAACTAAAAAAACAATCGTGGGTGAAGGTAGTAAAATTAATCATCTTAGCTATGTTGGTGATACGGTATTAGGCCGTAAGGTAAATGTTGGTGCAGGTACCATCACTTGTAATTACGATGGCGTAAATAAATTTAAGACTGAAATAGGCGATGGTGTATTTGTGGGTTCTAATACCTCACTTATAGCTCCAGTAAAAGTTGGAAAAAATGCTACCATTGGTGCAGGTTCAACGGTGACTAAGGTAGTAGAAGACGAGCAGCTTGTTGTTGCTAGAGCAAAGCAACGAAATATTGATGGTTGGCAGCGTCCCGTAAAAAAATAGCGTAAGTTATTATTCGATATGTCGACTATATTGAGGCATTAAAGCTATATAAATTGAAAATATTTAGTAAACAGGAAGAGCAAAATGTGTGGAATTGTTGGTGCGGTAGCACAAAGGGACGTAGCAAGCATATTAGTAGAAGGTCTTAAAAGACTAGAATATCGAGGGTATGACTCTGCGGGTGTTGCTTTACTGACAAATGATGGCGGTTTAAGCCGTGTGAGGCGTGTTGGTAAGGTAAAAATGTTAGCTGATGCCTTAGAAGAGACTCCTTGTGTAGGTGGAACTGGGATTGCGCATACACGCTGGGCAACACATGGTGAGCCGAGTGAAAAGAATGCGCATCCTCACACCTCGGGTGAAAATATAACGGTAGTACATAACGGGATTATAGAAAACCACCACACACTACGCGAAATGTTGCAGAAGCAAGGCTATGTTTTTACTTCTGACACAGACACAGAAGTAATTGCTCACTTGGTACATTTTGAACTACAGCGACATGACTCTTTATTAATTGCGTTTCAAAAGACAATTAAACAGTTAGAAGGAGCTTATGGCGCGGTTGTTATGGATAAAAATAATCCAGAGCGCTTAATTGCAGCGCGTTCTGGCAGCCCTTTAGTGATTGGCTATGGTATTGGTGAAAATTTCTTAGCTTCTGATCAATTAGCGCTGCTTCCTGTCACACGCAGTTTTTCATTTTTAGAAGAAGGTGATATTGCAGAGCTGACACGTCACAAAGTCAGTATCTATGATCTACACGGAAAAGAAGTATCAAGAGAGATTAAAGAGTCAGATATATCCCATGACTCGGGTGATAAAGGCCCTTATAAGCATTACATGCTAAAAGAAATTTACGAACAACCGATAGCGATCAAAAATACTCTGGAAGGCCGAACTGCGTCTGGTCAGGTGTTGATGTCTGCATTTGGTAAGAATGCAGAAAGTATCCTTAAAGATGTTAAGCATGTTCAGATCATTGCATGTGGCACGAGCTACAATGCCGGAATGGTTGCTAGATACTGGTTTGAAGAGTTCGCCGGTGTGTCGTGTAATGTAGAAATTGCATCTGAGTTTCGTTACCGAAAACCGGTAGTTCATGCTGACTCACTGCTTGTGACGATTTCACAGTCAGGCGAAACAGCCGATACACTCGCTGCATTAAGATTAGCGAAAGATCTTGGTTTTAAGGCGAGCCTAACGATTTGCAATGTACCTGGCTCATCATTGGTACGTGAATCTGATCTCAGTTATATGATGAATGCTGGCGCAGAAATTGGCGTCGCTTCAACGAAAGCATTTACAGTCCAGTTAACGGCTTTATTACTACTGGTCACTGCGATTGGTAAACATAACGCAATGAAGTCTGACACGGAAACAATGATCGTAAATGCACTTCACTCCTTGCCAGCAAAAATTGAGCAAGCTTTAGTTATGGATGGCGAAATTTCAGCGCTTGCGGAAGATTTTGCTGAAAAGAACCATAGTTTATTTTTAGGCAGGGGCGATCAATACCCCATCGCAATGGAAGGTGCACTTAAGCTAAAAGAAATTTCCTATATTCATGCTGAAGCCTATGCAGCCGGTGAACTTAAGCACGGCCCATTAGCATTAATCGATGCGGATATTCCAGTTATTGTTGTCGCACCTAATAATGAATTACTTGAAAAGCTACATTCAAATGTAGAAGAGGTGAGAGCGCGTGGTGGTTTAATGTATGTGTTTGCCGACAGCGGGGCGCATTTTAAAAGTGATGAAACTATGAAAGTGTTAGATGTACCTCAGTGTGAGAAAATCATTGCACCGATTCTTTATACCATTCCACTTCAACTATTGAGTTATCATGTCGCCTTGATCAAAGGGACCGATGTAGATCAGCCAAGAAACCTGGCTAAATCAGTCACCGTTGAATAGTTAAGTAATTAATATCGCTCTACAGTTTGGGTGTTATGCGCATCATAAGTTCTGCCATTTGGTGTGTTATAAATAGGTTGTTGAAACTGTGGAGCAGAGATTTGAATCTGACCATATTTGAGCATGTCGTCTATTTCAGACAAATCATTTTCTTCATTATGTTTGTCTGCTTTTTTATTTAGAAATTTTTCATTTTGTTCTTCTTTTTCTTCATAGGCTGGCTTTTTTGATTGGAGTGCCGCATGAGTAGTCAGTGCACCTGCGACAGCGGTATTTGATAGTTCTTCCTGCCCAATTTCTTGCATTGGAAAATCATCTATTGTGGACTTCTGTTGAATTGAAAACTCAAAATCTAAATCATCAAATTCGGAGTCATCAAACTCATCATCAGCAAAAGTAAACGAAGAAAGGATAAGTAGTATCCAGATAATAGAGTAGTGAGGCGTCATGATATAAACTCTTGTTAATTACCATATTAAATATGTAGGTATTTTAGCGCTAAAAGCATACTGTAACTATGAATGCTGTCTATCTATTGGGTTTTATATGGCGGTCAGAGCAAAATTTTAAAAAAGTTAGAAGATAGGGCAAAATGAAAACGAATCTAATAACAAAAGAAGGCCATGATACGTTACAAACCGAGCTTGATTTCCTTTGGCAAAAAGAGCGGCCTGAAATAACCAAAAAAGTATCTTGGGCAGCAAGTCTTGGTGATCGAAGTGATAATGCTGACTATCAATATAACAAGCAGCGTTTAAGAGAGATTGACCGTCGTATCCGATTTTTACGAAAACGTATTGAAGCTCTGAAGGTGGTTGAATATTCGCCTGAGCAAGAGGGACGTGTTTTTTTTGGTGCTTGGGTAGAAATTGAAAACGAAGAAGAGGAAATTATGCGCTTTCGGGTAGTCGGTGGTGATGAGATTTATGGTCGGCGAGATTATATATCTGTTGATTCACCTATGGCTCGAGCCTTATTAAAGAAAGAAGTAGATGATGATATTGTGGTTGAAACACCTTCAAAAAAGGCTTATTGGTCAATCAATCTTATTGAATACTTAATGGAAAATAAATAGTTTAAAACAGGTTCATGGAGTGATTAGCGCAATGATAAAACAAAGAATATTAAATGTAGGTTGTAACACCTAAATTTTATTTGTATCTTTTGCCTAGTATAAGAATCTTATTTGGAGAAATAGAATGAAAATCGATAAAAAATTAAATGAAGTTGCTGAAGGTGTATTGGCTCAATTAGATTCTGTTGGTTATCGTTTAGATGCCATTGGTGTAGAAAATCAAATTAATCGTCATAATTTAATTGCATTGATTATGTTTGGTCAAAAACGTTTGGAAGGTGAAATAGATAGTTTAAGCGCAGTGGTTGATACGGGTAAATCAAAAATTGATAGCATTGCACGTTCAGCAGAAAAGCTTATCGTGAGTGCGACTGATTTAGCTTTGTTTCCAGCTACCTATACCATTGATCGTGTTAAAGCTAAGCTTGCTTAACTGTCGCAGCTAAGAATGTTTGAGCTCCTGTATAGAAATAGCTGGCAGCTATATAAATAATGATATAACTGCAGTGATTTTAAATAAAAACAGGAGCTGATTTAAGTACTAAAGGTACGAGCTAACCGTTCTATAGACTTACGCTCAGTAAGTCAAAACCTCATGTTTTTATTTATGCTCTAAAGTCATCGCTTGCTTTGGGAACTGTAATTCAATACGTAAGCCCGGTTCGTTATCTTTGAGTGTTATTTTACCCTGATGTAAATCCATAACTGCAAGTACCAAACTCAAACCTAAACCGTTACCGGGCAAAGAACGGCTTTTTGCCACACGGTAAAATCTTTGAAATACGCGCTCGCGCTCCTCTTCTGGAATACCGATTCCTGAATCAGCAACAGAAAGAAAGGTTTCATTTTGACTTGAAGTTAGTGAAATATCTATTTCACCATCTTCCGGAGTGTATTTAATTGCATTATCAATCAGGTTACATAATGTTTGAAACAATAAATCCCGGTCACCCATAATAGCAACATTGGGTTCGATCATGATGGAAAATTTTTGTTGTTTATCTTCCGCTAATGCTTCGTATAATTCTGCTGCATCCTGAGCTAATCCTGATAGGTCGAAGGTTTCGAAATTGGATACCTTATCACCAACTTCAAGACGAGCAATCCTTAATAAAGCATTAAAAGTCGCCAGTAATTGATCAGCTTCAGCAACTGATTTACCGACTTGCTCTCTATCCTGATCACGATCAACGGTGAGTAATGTGTTCTCAAGCTGGTTACGTAGCCGTGTGAGAGGGGTGCGTAGGTCATGAGCTATGTTATCAGAGACGTGGCGCACGCCTTCCATGAGATGTACGATTCGGTCGAGCATCTCATTTAGGTTTCGAGCAAGTTGATCAAATTCATCATTAGTGCCCCGGTCTGGAATTCTTAGGGATAAATTACCGCGCATGATATTTTGACTGGTTTGGTTAATGAGTTCGACACGTTTGGAGGTACTTCGGCTCATCATAATGCCGCCAAACATGGCTAAAGCAAACGTAATCGCCATGCCAAAATTAATAGCTCGCTCGACAAGTTCTTTTACTGCCATGAAATCATTGACATCGCGGCCTACTAATAAGCGTAAGCCCCCGGGGACGATGAAAATTCTTGCTCGTGCGGGTCGTGGCTCAGCAGTGGGCCATCCAAGGCCATCATCAAGGGTAAAGTTGAGCCAGCCGTCTTGCACCTCACCATCTTCAGGCCATTTACTAATATTTCCTGCTAATTTGATAAAGTCACGAGCGGTAAATAAATAAATGCTTTTACCATTTGGATCACGTGCTACACGCTCCCGGATAACGCTGATTAAACCGTTAAGACCTTGACGCTGGTATTGCTCTGCAAGACCAATAATTTCTGCTTCGATGGTTTCATCTGTCTGGCTGGACATATAACCAGCCGTCGCCCAATAGATAAAACCCATTAAGATAAACACAGAGGTGGCGAACAGTACCATGTACATGACCGCCAATTGAAAAGTAGATGTTCTAAGAAGGTTAAGAATCTTCACTTAGAATATACCCTGCACCTCTAACGGTTTGAAGTAATTGTTTTGGAAAATCCTTATCGATTTTAGAGCGTAAACGGCTGATATGAACATCAATAACGTTTGTTTGTGGATCAAAATGATAATCCCATACTTGTTCTAAAAGCATGGTACGCGTGACAACTTGGCCTGCATGCTTCATTAGGTATTCTAATAAACGGAATTCTCTTGGTTGCAGGTCTATTTTTTCAGAGTTTCGTTTGACCGTTCGCGCCAGTAAGTCCATTTCCAGATCAGCGACACTTAAATGTGTGACTTTTTCAGAGCCAGTTTTTGAGCCTCTGCGCAATAATACTTCAAGACGAGCGAGTAATTCAGTATATGAAAATGGCTTGGTTAGGTAATCATCACCACCACCGCGCAAACCTTCAACCCGGTCATCGACATCACCTAAAGCACTTAGAATCAATACGGGGGTTTGATTACCAGTTGCTCGAATAGTTTTGATAATAGATAAGCCATCCATGCTGGGTAGCATACGATCAATAATCATGACATCGTAGGTTTCACTAGCTGCCAATAATAAACCTTCTTTACCATCTGCAGAGTGATCAACGACATTGTCGTTCTCTTTAAGCCCATTCACTAAGTATGCAGCTACGTCTTTATCATCTTCAATTACTAATATGCGCATCTTGCCCTCAACTTGTCTGTTTGGTTCAACTATATTATTTATTTCTGTAGTGTTTAATTTGTTCGTAAGCATCTTTAATTTCACGCGTTTTTTCGGTGGCAATTTTCATCATCTCTTCAGGTAGGCCTTTAGAGACCAGTTTGTCAGGATGATGTTGACTAATGAGTCTTCGATAAGCTTTTTTAAGCTCAGCATCCGTACAACTTGAGGTCATGCCTAATACTTTATAAGCTTGCTCAATGATTTGTTCTGTTGTCTTTTCATTAGAATGACTATCGCCAAATTGCGAATAACGCTGCTGTGCGGTCATCATGGCGAGTAATTCTTCAAAGTGACGTCGTTTAAAGCCTAATAACTCCGCCACACTAAGTAATAATTTTTGTTCTTCAGGATGTAATTCATTATCAGCCAGGGCTGTGCTTAGCTGAATCTCCATAAAAATTCGTAGTAAGTCTGTACGTCTACCACATTCATGTCGAAATTGTTCAAGTACTGACTGTAAATTAAAGTCGGCTTCTTTACCTTGATTAAACAGATTGATGGCGGCGCGTTTTTGTTCTTCATTGAGTTGCATTTTATCCATGGTTTGGCGTGCAACTTTAATTTCAATAGCAGAAACAATGCCGTCAGATTTAGCGACACGACCCATTACTGAAAAAGTCGCCGTAAAGAAGGCTGCTTGAATTCGCTCCTGATTTGCGCCGCCAACACCAAAACTAGCTGTATCCAGACCTTTGAGGCCTTTATCGAAGCTATGGCCTATTGCGCCACCTAGCAATGCCCCTAATGGGCCTACAAGCACAAAGCCTAAAGTGCTACCAATTACTTTTCCCCACCAACTCATAGATGAAACTTACCTTATGGACTTATAAAACGGCTCAACTTAGCCTGAATAAACATCAGGTTTAAATTTTGACCACAGTAGGGCAAGATAACCAGTTAAAAGTTCGTAACACGTTCGTTTTGGCTTTATAAAAAAGATGAGAATATGTATTTATACCTGCTGATGAAACCAATCGAGTGAGCGCTGAGTATTTGATTTTGGTATATATTCTGCGCTGATCCAGCCAGAATAATTTATGCGATCGAGGTAACGGAAAATATTGTGGAAATTTAATTCTCCCGTACCCGGTTCGTGCCTGCCAGGGCAGTCGGCAAATTGTATATGTTGAATATAGTGCAGATTATTTTCCAATGAGTGCAAAATATCACCTTGCATAATTTGCATATGATAAATATCAAACTGAACTTTTACATTGCTTAGGTTGACGTTTTTGATTATTCGTAATGCCTTATCCAAGGTATCAATAAAAAAACCTGGCATATCCACTTTACTATTGATCGGCTCAATTAATAAAGTGATGCCATGCTCATTTAGGCGTTTGGCCGCATAAGTAATATTATTGACTAATGTCTGCCATAAAGTGGCTTGATCACCGTCTATGGGGACCAAGCCAGATAAACAATTTAATTGTTTTACGCCTAGAATGTTTGCGTATTCAATCGCGTCGTCTACGCCTTCTTTAAATTCATTGATACGATCAGGTAAGCAAGCGATGCCTCGTTCACCTTGATCCCAATTTCCAGGCGGTAAGTTAAATAGAACTTGCTGTAGCTGGTGCTGTTTGAGTTGTGTGGCTAAAATATGAGGATCCCATTCATAGGGGAATAAATATTCTACAGATTGAAAACCACTTTCAGATGCAGCTTTGAAACGCTCAAGAAAAGGTAGCTCTGTAAATAACATGCTTAAATTAGCGGCAAACTTAGGCATCGTTTAGCCCTTTATTAACAATGGTTTTACTCGACTTAAGCTGAGTGTTGTTAAGTTGTTCAAGTTCTAGTAATAAACCACTGTGATCAACATTTTCATGGCCGTTTGAAACAAGTGATAAATAGGACTCATAGCAACGTTGAGAGAGTGGCAAGCTGAGATTTTCAGTACGTGCCTCATCTAATATAGTGCGCAGGTCTTTTAATTGCACACGTGAGGTAGCGCCAGGTTCAAAATCTCGATCAATCATCCGTTGGCCATGCAACTCTAATATTCGACTAGCAGCAAACCCCCCACCCAGCGCTGCCTTAACTGCTTGAGGGTCTGCTCCGCCTTCTGAGGCTAATAAAAGCGCTTCTGAGACGGCTCCGATGGTAATCCCTACGATCGCTTGATTCGCTAGTTTACACAATTGCCCGCAACCCACATCGCCAATATAAGTGGCGCTCCCTAAGGTTATAAATATGGATAAAGCTTGGTCAAAATCTTCTTTTAAGCCGCCTACCATAACAGAAAGTGAACCTTGCTCGGCTCCCACTGTGCCACCTGATACGGGCGCATCAAGATAGGATGCGTTTTGACTTTTAATGATCTGGGCATGTTTTCTTGCAACCGACGGTGGAATCGAGCTCATATCAATAAACAAAGCATTAGGTTTGATGCTTTGAAAGGCACCACTTTTAAATATTACTTCATCAACAATGTCACCATTTTCCAGCATAGTAATGATGATATCTGCATTTTTAAGTGCGGTAACGGGCTGGTCTGCAATGGTGGCTCGCTCAGAAAATAAGGCAGATTTTTCAGGGCTACGATTCCATAGGGTCATTTCAAACCCCGCGTCAAGTAGTCGAGTTACCATAGGGCGCCCCATTAAACCAATTCCAATGAATGCGATTCTCACTCGATTTTCTCCTTACTATGATTAATGTGGTGGGCTGTTCTGATGAATGCTAAATAATGGATATAAAAAAACCGCCAGAGTAGGCGGTTTAATGTGCGGGAAATAAAGCTTAAGCTTCGATCAGTGCTTTTACTTTTTTCATCGCATTTTTTTCAAGTTGTCGAATACGCTCAGCAGAAACACCATATTCGTCAGCTAAATCGTGCAGAGTTGATTTATTTTCAGTCAACCAACGCTTGAGAAGAATATCAAAACTTCTTTCATCAAGTGTTTTTAGCGCACTATGTAAGCGAGAGTTGGCATCTTCAGTGGCATTAAGTTTTTCAACATTGAGAGCTGGGTCTTGTGTGTGGTCTTCCAAATAGTTCGCTGGTGCCTGATATGCGGCATCATCGTCATCGTCCGCGCCCATATCGAAGGCGGTATCGTGCGCACTGAGTCGACCTTCCATTTCACGAACGACTTTAGGTTCAACACCTAGATTTTCTGCAACCGAAAGTACTTCTGCATGGGTAAACCAAGCTAAGCGCTTCTTTGAGCTACGTAAATTAAAAAACATTTTACGTTGCGCTTTTGTGGTAGCAATCTTAACAATTCGCCAGTTTTTCAGAATAAACTCATGAATTTCGGCTTTGATCCAATGTACGGCAAAAGAAACCAAACGTACCCCAAATTCGGGATTAAAACGCTTAACCGCCTTCATTAAACCCACATTGCCTTCTTGAATTAGATCAGCTTGTGCAAGACCATAACCTGAGTAACTTTTGGCGACATGAATAACAAAGCGAAGGTGAGACATAACCATGTGTCGTGCAGCTTCTAAGTCGTTTTCATCGTGTAGACGATCCGCTAAGGCTTTCTCTTCATCAACCGTTAAAATAGGGATACCATTCACGGCCTGAATATAAGACTCCAGATTTGCGCCTGGAACCAACATATCGACTGGCTGTAAGCTTGTACCCATAAATGACTCTCCAATAAAAATGTGTTTCAGATTTTAGCACCCATAAACTCAGACCGACAAGAGCAGAATAAGTTCAATTAACTAAAATTGGCTATATATTAATCAATGTTAATATATTCTTGGGCGATAGGGAAATAAAATTCAATCTGATATTAGTACATAAGAATGTATCGATAGATCAGAATAGCTTATCAATAGATTATAAACTTACGTGTTTAAAAGCAATATGAAATTCGCATCAGGTGGGCTCTATATCATCAAGATGTTTGCGTACTGATAGCCATGCGCCAAACCAACCAAGGGTCATGCCAAGAACAATTAACAAAAGTGTAGATTCAAAACTAAAACCTGACAAGTTAAAAGTGCTTTGATAAGAATGCGCTAAGTCTTCAATAGGGCCATTTAGCATATAAAGTGTTAAATTGATTAAGATCCATGCAATCACACTACCACCAAAACCAAAAAATACCCCCATATATAAAAATGGTCTACGTACAAACGCATTGGTTCCACCTACAAGCTTTACAACAGCAATTTCTTCTTTTCGATTTTCAATAAATAAGCGAATCGTATTGCCTAAAATTAAAATAACCGCCGCACCGAGCATGAGCGCGATGACCCAAGCGGCACGTTGTAGCAGTTCGGTAATGGAGTTTAGCCGTTGTACCCACATGACATCTAAGAGTGCACCCTCTACTTCAGGAAACTTTAATAAGCTATTTTTTATTTGTTCAATATGTTCAATGCTTTTCAAGGATTTGTCAGGTTGAACAAGAATAACATGGGGGAGTGGGTTTTCATCGAGATAGTCTACGGCATCCTGAAGCTCAAAGCGCGCTTTGAATTCCTCTAAAGCCGTATCGTTGTCGACAAAAAGACTAGAAGTAATACTGGGCTTTTTAGCAATCGTTGCTGAGAGCATATTGCCATCGAGTGTTGGTACGCCTTTTTTAAGAAAGAGTGTAATTTGGGCAGAACCATCCCAATTATGCTGAACCGACTGCATATTGTTTAATAAAATAGTGAGTAAGGCCGGTAGTACAAATGCAATGCCGATGACAGCGCAGGTAAAGAATGAGGCCAAGGGTTGTTCAAGTAATTGTTTGAATGTCGCCTTGTATGTTTTTTGATGATGGCTGAGGTAACTACTTAGCGCACTGGGCTTATCGCTGGTTTTGGCTCCAGTAGTGCTTACTTTTTTTGCGGTATCGCTTTGTTTACGCATGTTGCACCATTCGACCATCATTAATTTCAATGACACGATGTGCCATGTGACTAATCAAGGCTAAATCATGGCTGGCAATTAATACGGTTACACCCACCTGATTGAATTGAGAAAATAAGGTCATGATTTCTTCAGATAATTCGGGGTCTAAGTTTCCAGTTGGTTCATCTGCTAACAGTAATGGTGGCTTATTGACGACCGCACGCGCGATACCCACGCGCTGCTGCTCTCCACCAGAAAGCTGAATAGGACTGAGTTTCTCTTTTGAGAGCAAACCAACCTTATCGAGTGCTGCGCGCACACGACGGCCTATTTCACGCGGATTGACTCCTGATATTTCCAGAGGTAATGCTACATTATCAAAAACACTACGATCATAAAGTAAGCGATGATTCTGAAAGACAACCCCTACGTGACGACGAAAATAAGGAATTTGGCGCTGATGAATTTTAGATAAGTTCTGATCACCTACAATTACATGGCCCTTAGTGGTTCGTTCCATTAACATAATGAGTTTTAATAAAGTGCTTTTCCCTGCACCAGAATGACCTGTTAAAAAGGCCATTTCGCCCCGATCCATTGAAAAAGAAACATCTTGAAGGGCTTCATAGCCATCTTGATAACGCTTCATTACATTTTGGAATTCGATCATATCAAGTCAACTCAGTCACGCTAGCATTTTTATTTTGAGTATTAGTCACTTACGACTCATCAAACAGGGCTGTTACAAACTCATCAGATTTAAAGGGCCGTAAGTCATCAATTTGCTCACCCACACCAATGAATCTAATGGGCAGGTTTAGCTGTTTTGCAATCGCAAAAATAACGCCACCTTTCGCTGTGCCATCAAGCTTTGTTAAGCTGATACCGGTTACACCAACTGCTTGTTGAAAAACCTGCGCTTGTGTCAGTGCATTTTGGCCGGTACAGGCATCAAGTACTAACATCACTTCATGCGGGGCTGAATCGTCAACTTTGCGCATCACGCGTACAACTTTTTCAAGCTCATTCATTAGGTTATCTTTATTTTGAAGTCGACCAGCCGTATCAGCAATGACGATATCAATACCTTTTGCCTTCGCTGATTCGATCGCATCAAAAATAACAGAAGCACTGTCAGCGCCGGTATGTTGAGCCACAACCGGTACGTTATTGCGATCACCCCAAACTTGTAATTGTTCAACTGCAGCAGCTCTGAAAGTATCTCCAGCTGCCAACATCACAGACTTTCCTTGGTTCTGAAAGCGCTTGGCCATCTTACCGATCGTGGTTGTTTTACCTACGCCGTTAACGCCGACAACTAAAATAACAAACGGTTGGTTCTGAGTATTAATTTCTAAAGGTGCTTGGCTCGAGTTAAGTAAATCACTCAACTCCTGCTTTAAAAGCGTGTGAACACTGGCCGCATCTTTCAATTCATTACGTTCAGACTTTTCAGTAATGCTTTGAATTAGTTGAGCGGTGGCTTCAATACCAATATCGGCTGTGAGTAATTGTGTTTCAATATCTTCAAGTAATTCTTCATCGATTTGTTTTTTTCCCAAGAATATTTGGCTTAGGCCATCGGTAAGCTGACCACGGGTTCGGCCAAGGCCTTGCTTCATACGGCTTAGTAGGTTCTTAGGTGCTTGCTTAGTCGTGGCCTCAGGTAACTCTTGCTTGGGGCTAACATCAGTCTGAGCTTGCTTGAGCGCATTCTCTGCGCTAGTGGTTGAGTGTGACTTTTGCTCAACCTTTTTAGGCTTGGACCGGCCTTGTTTGGCTCGAATCAGGTCAAAAGTAATGACGAACGCAATCACTGCAAGTGCAATGATTGAAAATAAAATGTCTGTTTGCATAAGGTTGAGTAACTTAAGTAGAGAGTTTTTTCATACAGTTTTTAACGCTGACATTGATACTTTCTTCGGCAAAGTTAAAATACTGCGATTCAAGCGAACATATTTATCACGAAACGCGCTATTTTTCTATCTTGACGGCATAATCCTTGACAGAAAAAATATATTCATGACGAAAACTACTGAGAACCAACATGCGATCACGATCAAATAAAAGCTATTCATCAAAAAAAAGTGCGACCGGTTCATTTCGTGTGATTGGTGGTACTTGGGGTAGTCGTCGTTTGAGTTTTCCCGGCATTGACGGGCTACGACCAACAACGGACCGTGTAAAAGAAACCGTTTTTAATTGGTTGGCTAGCGATATTGATGGTGCTAGGGTGCTGGATTTATTTGCAGGGAGTGGTTCTTTAGGTTTTGAGGCTTTATCAAGAGGCGCCGTATTATTAACCGCAATAGAGCGAGACCGAGCAGCAGCACAGGCAATACGAGATAATATTAAATTACTGGATAAACAAGGTCATACCACGACTGAAGTGATACAGGCCGATGCGATTGAGTGGTTAAAGCAAAGTTTAGCGAAAGGTTCTACCTATGACTTGGTTTTTCTAGATCCCCCTTTTCGGCAGGGTTTGTTAGATGAATGTATTGAATTGCTTCGTTACAACCCGTTATTACAAAAAGGTGCTTTGGTCTATCTTGAGCTCGAACAAGAACGAAATGACTTAAAAACGCCTGTGCATTGGGGGCTTTTAAAAGAAAAAGAGGCAGGACAGGTTAGTTATCGCTTGTATGAAGTCAATGAGCTTGCTGTTGAGACTCAGGGTTAAACTGATCATTTGTTTTTTTTCAATACTTTTAACCTTGCTAACATGCAAAATACTTACACCCACAATCGGTACACCTTATAGTTAAAATCAAGACCGCTTGAAAGCAAAACAGTTATTATGCCTAACCTTCGTTGGTGGGATTAAAACCCTTAAGAGGCAAAACATTAACATGCTAAAACAAGTATTAAGGTATTTTCATGTCGACAATAGTTGTTATTAAAAGAAAAATACTCTTTGGGGATTGTGACCCTGAAGGCATTGTTTATACACCGAGGTTTTCGTATTTTGCAGTAGAAGCGACCCATGAAGCACTGAGTGTATGGTTGCAAGGACCAGGCTTAAAAACGCTAATGGGGTTTGATATTTTGCCGCCGGCAAGAGCACTCTCTTTAGAGTTTTTGCATCCTGTTACGTGGGATGATGAACTTACAATGAACGTTAGCGTGGCTGATGTGGGGGAGCATTCGTTTTCATTTATAGTCGAAGGCTTTATTAAAAACGAGATACCGGTATTTACAGCAAAACTTACTCATGTATGTGTTGCTCAGGATACTAAAAAGGTTGTGATGGTACCTGAGCGCTTAAGAGCATTATTACAATAATAAATACGGAATAAGAGAAATTTAACATAAATTGAAATGAGAATAGTTAAATGAATGACAAAAAAATCAAAATTTCAATGCTGTTTCTACCCTATCCTCTTTTGGCCAATATTTATCCCTCTTCGAAGGTCTAAGTTTATTATTCTTCGCTGCCTAGCCTATGTTGTCTGCATGTGTAATGCTATTTTTGTTCCGTGAAAAAGATACAATGCTTCAACTTGGGCCAAAATTCGCTTAGTAGGGCTTTAATTTAGTTCTCTCGTCTATTAAGCTCAGCCACTTTCAATGGCCAGCCCATTTATGTGGCTTTAGTTTTAAGGAAGAATAATGTTAAGACGTTTAATGTCTATTGCAATAATGAGATTACTGGCTACCTCAATCTCATTATTAATAATTGCGCAGCCGAGTTTTGCTTTTTCATACACCTTAGAAATTAGTGAAAGTGAGTTGCAAGAAAAAGTGTTAGCGATGATGCCGATGAAAAAGAAAAATATGTTTGCAGCGGTGACCGTCTCTGACCCCAAAATAGACCTAATCAAAGAAAGTAATGAGATAGGTGTGACGACTAATATTGAAGTGATTGCACTTGGCAGTCTTAAAGGGTCAGGGCGTGCAAATATAACGGGTACGTTGGGTTATGATGCAGAGAAGGGTGAATTTTATTTTCGAGACCCGACGATTGTCAGTTTAGAGGTCGATAACGTAGCGAAGAAATTAATTCCAAAAATTAAAAAAATAACCCAACTCGCGATAACGAAAGCGATGTCGGTTTACCCTGTTTATAAATTTAAAGATAACAATATAAAACATAAGCTTGCGAAAGCTGCGTTGAAATCAGTCACCGTTGAACAAGAGAAACTGCTCGTCACGCTGAGTGCCTTTTAAAATATAAATAGGATACACAGAAAGGCTTAAATGCTATTTTTGTAGGTTGTGGATGAACGGCTAGAATCCCAAGCGACCTTTAGGTGCGTTTAAGTATTTTACTTCTTATGAGATAACACGATGAATTTAGACAAAGCTAAAAAAAGAATTGCTAAAAAAGTAAAAATGGGATTTCAAGGTTACCCCGAAATATCTATTGCCTATTTGGGCCAGAGTAAAGACATGGCTGACGAAGTTGTCGTGACTTTTGTTGCAGAGGAGGGGGCGGTGCCAATGGAACAGCGTTTTCCAGGTAAAACAGATGTACGAGAAGATGAGGTCATACAGTCAGCGATTGTAAAAATTATTGAGCGCTCAGAGATTAAAACAGTAAAAACATCTGAGAATATTAGCCTTAAAGCATAACAAGGCTATGTGTCTAGTGAACAGTTCGCGCTCAATTGTGAGAGTGTAATTGCTTAAGAGTATTAGTCTTAGAGGAAAGTATGTCTTATAAATGTATCTCGATCGATGAAGTAAAAGCGTTACTTGATAAAGGCGAAGTTACTTTGGCTGACGTGCGAGACGGTCGGTCATTTAGTGAAGCAAATATTACGAACGCGATGAACATCACCCAAGAAAATGTTGATGCCTTCTTATCAAATGCTAATAAAGAGCACCCTTTAATTATCTATTGTTATCATGGTAACTCAAGCAAAGGCGCGGCTGAGTATTTCGCTGCTCAAGGTTTTAGTGATGTTTTTAGCATGGATGGCGGCTTTGAAGCGTGGCGCTTAAAATACAAATAAGAATGACAACTAACTACCAACTGAGCTAAATGGCTTGTTCATAGGGTGAAACTGTACCAATAGTAAGATTATGAAAGGAAATAAGTTTTGAGTTTAGAATCATCTAAGTGTTTGTGTGGAAGCGTGGATATCACAGCGACTAAAATTAATCCGAAGTTTACGGTATGCCATTGTGAAACTTGCCGTACTTGGGGTGGCGGTCCACTCTTTGCCGTACAATGCGGCACGGACATAAAGATTGAAGGCGAAGACAAGGTTAGGGTATATGAATCTTCACCTTGGGCATCGCGAGGTTTTTGTTCAGAGTGTGGAACGCATTTATTTTATCGATTAAATAAAACGGGTGAATACAATATGCCCCTTGGTTTATTTCCGACACTAAAAAACCTAGAGATGAATATGCAATATTTCAGTGATAAACGCCCTGACTATTATTGCTTTTCTAATGAAACAAAAGAAATGACAGAGGCTGATATTCATGCTTACTTTGCATCGCAAGTATAAGCATATAAATAGCGAATGAGGTGCTACTCATTCACTATTTACTTAATTGATTTATGCAGAGGTAGTCTAGTGAGATACAGAAGCTAATGCTTTGGTTTCAGCCAATAAATTAGTTGATGCTTTTTTGCAGTATGTGGTGGAGGAAGCTCTACAGCTACCGCATTCTCGAAGTGATTCCATCGCCAGATACATTTTGTTATGAATAGTGGGTGATAACTTATTCAATGTTTTATTTGCTTCATCAACTTTGATATTAAACGCTTCAGACTTTTCATTACAAGATAAAATAGAGTAATAATCCGGCCCCATGCCAGCGCTAATTTCAGAACCTTCTTTAACCAACGAGTTCATTTTACGCCAAAGGGTGTGCGTTTCAGTGCTACCATTTACTACTTGGCTAGGACAAGGTGTATTACTGAAAGAGGATCGTCCGTTTTTTTGCTTACATTGAAAAATTTCTGCCATTGCCGTCGTGGAAAGACTGGCGAAGATTAATAGTGCTACAGCTAAATATAACTTCATTTTTAAACATCCCTTTAATTCGTTTATCCATGGTGAATGATCACAATATAGATAATATTTGTCTATTAATCATACCGTGGCGGCACTATAACAAAGTGATATAAAAAATCATTAACAAAATAGACTGAAATTTGAACAAAAATGAAGGAAGCCAGGCTAGCTGGCCTTAAGATGTAACATGTCTCACTTTTTTGGAATAGTGAGTCGTAGTTAGGCAGTAGCGTAACGATGAGACTACTCGGTATATGGTTCACTTGAATTTTGTACTTGGTGAGTTCAGAAAATGACTAATCTGGTTTAATACTCAAGTGTGACGTGTCGGGTACGACTGCAGGTATTTCTTCTTTCTTGTCAGTTAAGTCACTGCCTGTAGGGGCAAGTGTGACGTCATCTAGTTCATGATGTTCGGAGAAAATTTCTTCATGTTCTTCAGATAACCGGATCCCTGTGGCGCCGAGTTCTAAGTGAGTATGGGAAAGGATTTCATCGACCTTTTCACCCGCAACTGGCAAGGCATTAGGGTTTGCCATTTCGACTTTTTTAGGGCGAGTGCTTGTTGCCTCAGCCTGAGGGGCGGGGGAAGGTTTTGATACCGGTGCGGAAGTTTCTGCAGGTTTTGATGATGGTGGCTCAGTCGGCGCTGCCGTTCTTGGCGCTACTGCTGTTTGGGGCGCCGGTGTGCTTATTGAGCTAGCGCTAGGAGTCGTAGATAAATCCACCTCTACACCGGGTTGGCCCATTTGTTCAATATGACAAACCGCGCCACGTTTTTTCATCGCTGCGATATATTTTAAAGCCGTTTCTTCATCCAGTTTATTACGAATCACGACGCGATTACCGATAAACATACGGGCTACTTGTTCGTCACTTGCCTTAAATAGCTGGGCAACATTCCCCTTCACTTTATCAAGCGACGTGCCTTCGACAATTTTGCCATAGAAAGCTAATTCATATTCGCCTTGTGCCATGGTGTGTTTCTCCTGCTAACTCATGTTCTTGGATGTAGATTGCCTTTTAGTGTTTTAGGTATTACTGATCGATATCGCGCCTAAACCAACTGACTTAAATTGAATATAGACCTTTTGGTCAATTTTGATACCCAAATTGATTAATGACTTTCGAGTAATGCGAGCTAATACTTTTTGTTCATCAATGGTTATCACTAATAATACGCGGCTTGCTTGCGTTAATTCAACTTCAGATACCATGCCTATTAAGTGATTTAATACGCTGCTTTCGACAGGTTCTAAAGTACTCACGATGACATCTTTAGAAAAGATTCGAAGTGATACTGCTTGATCAATCGCGGCATCGATCTGCTGCACCCAAACGATTTGATTACCTAGGCATAGCTCAGTTAATGAAAATTCATGATCATGTGTCCGTACGGTGGCTTTCAATAAAGAGGTCGATTGCTCTTCATGCGATAAGCCTAAATCAAGACGGGTGACTAATTCAGCGACCTCACCCTGAGCAATGATTTTTCCTTGTTTAAGTAGCACTGCATAGGAGGCGAGCGCTTCGATTTCAAAGCGTGAATGGCTTACAAACAAACAGGGGATCTGGTGTTTACGTGTAAAGCTCGCGACAAAATGTAAGAGTGATAGTTTTCCTTGTTCCCCAAGGGAAGAGAATGGCTCATCGAGCAATAATAATTGAGGGCGACAAACTAAGGCCCTGGCAAGGGCAACGCGTTGTTGTTGGCCGCCGGATAGTTGTTCAGGATAACGGTTTAGCCATTCACTTACACCAAGTTGTTGGCATACCTCGGTCACCAAGGCTTGTGTCTCCGATGCGAGTTTTTTCCACTTACCACCTAGGCCATATAAAATGTTCGCTTCAATCGTCAGTGCGTTAAATAGCCTACTCTCTTGAAAGACATAGCCAATGCCCCTGTTTTCTGTTTTTAAGAAGGTTTGTTCATCTTGCCAAACTCTGCCGTTAAAAATAAGCCTGCCTTGATGCGGCCTCTGGAGGCCGGATATGAGCCGTAAAAAGGTGGTTTTTCCTTCGCCAGAACTACCGTATATCGCGGTGATACCTTCGTACGCGAGTGAAAGCTTAAAATCATAAGTGAAGGCGTGATGAATATGAGCGGCTTTGGCTGAATGAGAATTTTGCAAACGGCCAGAAAGTGCTAATTCTAACATCAATTAGTTCTCCCTGGTTGATGTGGTGGTATGCGATGTCTTGTCTGATACTTTTCTTCGAAGTAGCGTGCCGCGATTCAAGCTATAAACAAGCACCAACATAACAACCGAGAAGCACACTAAAGTAGCCGCTAAACGATGCGCAGCATCGTAATCGAGTGATTCAACGTAATCATAGAGCACGAGTGATAACACTTGTGTTTCTCCCGGAATATTTCCACCAATCATTAATACCACACCAAACTCACCGATTGTATGTGCAAAACCAAGTACGCTTGCGAGTAAAAAGCTGTTTCGCGTACTGGGAATTACAATGCTTGTAAACCGTCGCCAGCTGGAAGCACCTAGAACTTCAGCGCATTCCAGGGTGGCTTGGTCGATCTTTTCAAAAGCGAGTTGTAAGGGCTGCACGACGAATGGTAGTGAATAAATCATTGAGGCGATGACCAAACCAGTGAAACTAAAGGCAAGTTGATGACCCGTTAAATTATACCAATGGGTACCCAGAAAGCTGTCAGGTGCTAGACATATGAGTAAGTAGAAGCCTAAAACCGTTGGCGGGAGGATCAGAGGTAAGGCAATAACAGACTCAAATAATGCGCGCCACGGGCTATTCCAGCGTGAAAGGAACCAGGCTAAAGGCGTTGATATAAACAGTAACAGTAGGGTAGTGACTAAGGCTAACTTGAAGGTTAACGTGAGAGCTAGAATGTCAGCTGGAGAAAGAAACAATGTGATGTTGCCTTAAAGTAAAACGCTACAAATTATATTGTAGGGGTTAAATAGCCAAATGATCTTATCAATGTTTGTGCCTTTGGGGCAGATAAAAATGCTAAGTACTCTGCTGCCAGTGTTTTATTTTTAGCACGTACCAGCTGCACCGCCACTTGATGAATGACAGGGTAATCAGTTATTGGGGGTAACCAATAACTGTGTTTTGAGATCGAAGCTCGTTGTTCCCAGTTTTTTAATTGTGAAAAAGCGACCCATCCCATTTTAATTGAACCAGAAGCAACATATTGAAACGCCGTGGCGATATTGTGTGCCACAATACGTGTATGATCTTTGGTTTGCCAAAAACCTGATTTTTTCATGATCGCTTGGCTTGCGGCGCCATACGGAGCCAGCTTTGGATTGGCTAATACATATTTACCCGTGTATGTTTGAAAAATATTAATGTCGAGCTGTGTGGTTGACTTAGGTTGCCAAAGCGCTATTTGACCCTGAGCATAAATCATACGACTTTGCTTTAGCGCAAGACCCAAATCAATCAATGTATCGGGACGCATTTGATCGGCTGACAGAAATAGATCGTACGGTGCGCCATGCTTTATTTGTGCGAAAAGCGTTCCTGAGGAACCGGAGGAGCTGACAATTTTTGTTGGCGAATCAGAGCGCGAAGAGTATTGGGCTTCAAACTCAGAGGCGAGTGCTTGGTGCACTTGTTTAAAGTTTGAGGCAACCGCAATATGTAATTTAGTTGCGGGTTCAGCTGCAAAACTATAAGCAGCTAAAAATGTGCTCAATATGATCACTGAAATAGCGCGTATTACCATTGAGGCTAATCTGATTGCCATCGCTCTACTCTATTTCGGCCATTGGCTTTTGCATTATAAAGCGCTTTATCTGCTCGTTCAAAGAGTGCATTTTGATCTAAGCCTTCATCGAAAGCAGCCATCCCAAATGACATGGTGATTTTGATATTTTCATCCCGAAAATGAAAAGGCAGACGATGAATCATTTCACGTGTTTTTTCAATAACTTGAGTAGCGGTATCCAAATCTGTTTCAGGTAAAATGATCACGAACTCTTCACCTCCGTATCGCGCAACAAAGTCAGTTTTTCGAATACGGTTTTGCACTTCTTTGGCCATAATCTGCAACACCTTATCCCCTGAAAGATGGCCATAATTATCATTGATGCTTTTAAATAAGTCGATATCTGCGACAACGAGTGTGGTTGGCTTTTTGTAGCGTTTCCAACGCTCGAGTTCTAGCTCCAGACGTTCATCGTAGGCTTCACGATTAGGTAGCTTGGTGAGTGAATCCCGAAGTGCTTTTCCGCGTTCTTCTTTGAGACGCTTTCGAATATAAATGGTCTCTTCTTCCATTGACTTAATTCGTTCTTGCAAGGCTTTTACTTCGGCCTCTTTACCTTGCTCATGTTGTTCGCCTTCACTGGCGTGGAGATCAACGGCGGTTGAGATATTATCTAAGTGCCCTGTAATCGATTTTTTTAGGCCTTCGATATCGTTTGCATCGCTCACTTGTTGTGACATCGCAGACACTTGTTTTCGCATTGCTTGGTCAAACTTAATGTTTTGTCCGTGCCATTGTAGGTCTGACTTTTGGCTATCAACTAGAAACTTTTGTACCTTGACGAGTCGCTCATCAAGTAGCAGTAAAAATGCTTCGTAATCGCGTTGGCCTTTACCAATGACTGAAATAATTAAGCTAGCCAGATCGTCTAACGTTGGCCCTAGTTCATACCAAACCAGTTCATCTTTTATCTGGTCACGTAACTTGGCAACTTCTCTGTTTGCACTATCTGGGAATGATAGTTGATCAAGCAAGTTATTTAAGGTGCCTTTGATATGACGTGCAATTGATGTAAAGCCAGGGGCAAATTCGGTCGACTCACTTTTTTCTTCCGTCGTTTCTAGTTCGAGGTCTTCAGTTGTTTGCTCGTCACTCGATGGAACTTGATTAGTGTGGTTGAGTGGTGTTTCGCTTGTTCCGCCGCCGATTAAGCGGCTAAAAAACCCAGCTTCTTTTGTGACGGGAGCAACGATCGTTTTGAGTATTTCTGCTTGAAGTAAGGCATATTCCGATAAAATTCCGGGGTAGTCCTGAAAACCTGAGATATCTTTAGCAATAGATTTTGATAATTTACGTAAAGCGCTTTTTTGCTTTCGCGGAATATCTACTGACTGAAGTTGTTCGACTAATTGCCCCATGGCAGCGATAATTTTTTCTATATTTTGCTGTTTGGACTCGTCAGCATTCAGAATAAGCCTATCAATACGTTTGAGTCGTTTCTCGAGGTCATTGTTTTCGGGGTTGGCAGTGCGAATAGCGGCACGTAAACTAGCAAGTTCTTGGTCTAATGCCTCGCTAACATTTTCTGCAGCAAGGCTGACTCGAATAAGGATTCTTTGTAATAGCGCAGCATAGTCCTTTGCGAACTTTCGCTGCTCATCAAAGGATTCTCCTTGTTCAAAATATTTATCTTTCCAGCGTTTCAGTTCTTCATTGATCTCAGAGCTTGAACTCATAAACTCTCCGACTTGTAGCATGAATATATTCACGCCAGTAAGATAGATTTTAGTAAGGCACCTCTTACTTTATCATTCTAGTAATGAGGGGACTTCGTCTGTTATTTTTTGGCTGCGAGCATTTAATAATAAATTCGGCAAAATTCGGCTCATAAAGTCACTAATATAAGACAAGAATAACGAGCCCATGCTGTTGTTAAAATACGCGGGGTCTTTACTACCTAAACAAAATATACCTAAAAGCTCGCCATTTCTGATGGGAATAATTGCCGCTGAGCCGATACTCTCATTATCTGAAGGAAACAAACACATCATTTTTTCTGTTTCAAATGCACCACATACAGCTTGTGAGCTATCTAATAAGGTACCCAATTGTTCCTTAGCGCTTTCTAAGCTTAGTACATTTATTTCGGTCACGGGATAATCTGTTTGAGCACCAAAAACCAAAATACTACTAAAATCGATATTGGGGTCATTTCGAAACGCTTCATTCACTACAATTTCGATTTCATCCAAGCTTTTTATTTCAAGTAAATTAAGCAGCAGGCGCTTACTTTTTTCGAAATGAGCATCGTTTTCATGTGCAATGCTAATGAGCTCATTTAATTTTTGTTTTAGTTCATCTCGATGCTCTCTGAAAACTTGTACTTGACGTTCGCCAAGCGAAATTGCATTTCCGCTTTTATGAGAAATTTTTAGTTCACGTAACAGGTATTCATGTGAGGTAAAAAAATTAGGGTTTGCTCTTAAATAGCTAACGACTTGGTCTTCACTTATTGGTGCTTGCTCAGGAGCTACTACTTGTTCAGTCATTTTCTTACCGCTTAGCTTAATAGTTATTAGAGTGTGTATGCGTATTTACTTCATTCGAATATTAAATTCGGATCTTGCCTTCAAAAACACTGACGGCAGGCCCTTCCATAAATAAAGGAGAGCCAGCTCCTTGCCATTCTATTTTGAGGTTTCCACCTGGTAGTTTTACCTCGACTGGACTCTCCAGTAAATTGCGATCAATGCCTGCAGCAACAGCGGCACAGGCACCCGTACCACAAGCCATGGTTTCACCGACACCGCGTTCAAAAACCCGCAGTTTAATAAAACGCTTGTGTACAATTTCCATAAAACCGACGTTTACTCTCTCAGGAAATTGAGAATGCGATTCTATTAATGGTCCAAGTACATCAACCTCGGCTTCTTTGGTATCATCGACTTGAATAACCGCGTGAGGATTTCCCATTGAAACTGCTGAAAGCTGTACTTCTTCTTGCTCGACCATGACAGAATAAATATTATTTCTCGCTTCTGCTAGAAACGGGATCTCTTTAGGCTCGAATACTGGCTCGCCCATATTGACCAAAACGCGGCCTTCTTCCGTGAGGTTAAGTTCAATATCACCTTTCATGGTTTCGACTTGAATGCAGTCTTTATTCGTGAGTTTCTTCTCTTTTACAAAGACGGCGAAACAACGCGCACCATTACCGCATTGTTCTACTTCAGAACCATCAGCATTAAAAATACGATAACGAAAATCGACACTAGGCTTACTGGGCGGCTCCACTAATAATAGTTGATCGAAGCCAATGCCTAAATGACGATCTGCTAAACGACGGATTTGTTCAGGGCGCAAATGAGCATGGTGACTGATCATATCAACCACCATAAAGTCGTTTCCTAAGCCGTGCATTTTGGTGAAATTCACAACCATGAATTATAAGCCTCGAACATGGTATTCATCATTATCTCTTCCAAAGCGTTTATATCACTATTTCTACTAATATTAGGGGTAGCTGAGTTACCCCTGTATTAATTACTCGATTTGAGTCATTTTTTATCACCCTTTTACTTAGGGTAATAGTTGTTCAAGCGCGAATTGATCTTCGATGGTTTCTCTTCGACGAGCGAGAATAACCTGATCACCATCCACAACGATCTCGGCAGGTCGATTGCGCGAGTTATAGTTTGAACTCATTACAAAACCATAGGCCCCTGAAGAGCGAACAGCAAGTAAATCGCCTGATGCTAGCACCATATTACGATCTTTTCCAAGAAAGTCACCTGTTTCACAAACTGGCCCAACTAAATCGTAACAGCGTTCTTCACCTTGCTTACCTTGTTCAACGGGTAAAATATTTTGCCAAGCACTGTATAAAGACGGTCGGATTAAATCATTCATTGCAGCATCAATAATGGCAAAGTTTTTATCTTCGGTACATTTTAAAAACTCTACACGTGTTAATAATACCCCTGCATTCGCAGCAATAGATCGCCCCGGTTCTAGAATGATTTTTTGCTTACGTCCTTCTAAGCGAGTCATCAACGCTGCCACATATTCATTGGGTTCTGGGGGCGTTTCATCTTTATAAGTCACGCCTAAGCCGCCACCTAGATCCAGATGCTTGATCTCAATGCCTTGATCGCTTAGTTTATCGACCAGTAATAATACTCGATCTAAAGCGTCTAAAAACGGTGCCGTTTCGGTGAGTTGAGAGCCAATATGGCAGTCTACACCGACAATATTTAAACCCACTAATGCTTTTGCCGCTAAATAGATACGCTCAGCTTGATCAATCGCAATACCAAATTTATTGTCTTTTAAACCTGTCGAGATATAAGGGTGGGTACCTGCGTCTACATCAGGGTTCACTCTAAAGGATATATTCGCAATTTTACCTAAACTGGTCGCCACTTCGTTGAGGCGGTAAATTTCAGCTTCAGACTCAATATTAAAACAGTGAATACCGACTTCCAATGCACGCTTCATTTCATGTGCTTGTTTGCCGACGCCAGAGAATATAATTTTTTCAGGTTCGCCACCCGCTTTTAAGACACGCTCTAACTCTCCAACTGAAACGATGTCGAAGCCAGAGCCCAGCTTGGCCAAAATATTCAGTACCGCTAAATTTGAGTTTGCTTTGACCGCATAACAAATTAAGTTTTCATGCTCGCCAAAAGCAGTTTTATAGGCATGGTAATGGCGTTCAAGGGTGGCACGTGAATAGACATAGGTAGGGGTTGAAAATTGCTCGGCGATTTTCGCTAAAGGCACGTCTTCAGCGCAGAGCTGGTCATTTTGATACGAAAAGTAATCCATTTAATACGACACATTTTGAGGTGAATGAATGCAAATATTTACATTTATTCAGCATTAATATTGTTAATTATTTCTGGCTGTTGAATTACTTCATCCATTGTATTTTCATCTGCAGCGACGGCTTTTGTCTCTGTCTGTTCAGAGACAGTTGGCTCTGGGTTTTGTTGTTTTGTTAAAAACAATGGGCCTTTTTGTCCACAGCCGGTTATGAGCAATGAAAGTCCTGCAGATAAGAGCAGGTTTTTAAATGGATGAAACATAGTTTGTACATGCCAGTCTTTAAAAGACGAAATTATAACCAGTTAATAAGATAAACACTATCCAAAGAAATATCTACGTAGATAAAATTATCAACAAAAGTGATATTTGCACATCATCAAGGAGCAACTAAACTTTAATATTAGCAATCGCGCTTTGTCTGATTGCTCAGATTAGTCGCGTAAAGGTATTAATTGTTATCTTTTAGGAGGTGATTATGGGGCAGCCTAGTGAAAGTGAGCTTGAGCAAGCTTTAATAAAAGCCGGTGAAATGCGTGAGCATGGCCAAGATCCAGATTTTATTGCCAAGTCATTATTGAGCTTAAATTACCGATTTGACGTGTGGCAAAGAGTGGTGACGGCCACAAAGCATTACCTTCATTCTGGTCAAAATGCGACGGAGCATTCACGTTTAATCAAAACCTTGCGTGAAGCTGAGAAACTCGACGATATTAACCATGATGATAGTCGTTTGGGACTGTGATATCTGTAACTTGGCTTTAGAATGCTTGTGTGTACAAGTCAGCGCGTGACCTGGCTTTCTTAACGGGAGGTTTTGACTCGTCCCTAGCATCCTCATATTTATTCGTCGAGGGATAAATGTCAGATTTTGTCGTTTAAGGCCATGGCTAAAAAGGTCTAATTATACGCCATGCTGAGCACGGCGCATAAACGCTAAGATGTTATGTTTCAGGAAGATAATGAGCAATTCCCATTTAGTGATCTTTGATGGTGTGTGCAATTTGCGCAACGGAGCAGTAAATTTCATTATCAAAAGAGACCCTGAAGCTAAAGTCGTATTTACACCTATGCAATCAGATTTGGCCAGAGAGCTAATTCAAAAACATCAAATATCTAATGTAGGCATCGATACTTTTCTTCTTTTAAAAAATGGAAGGTGCTATCTTTGGTATAGTGCAGCATTAGAAATCACCAAAGACCTGTCTGGTTTATGGTTCCTATTTTTGGTATTAAAAATAGTGCCTAGTCGAATATGCGATTACTTCTATAGAATTTTTGCTCGCAATAGTTACAATTTGTTTGGTAGACAATCAACTTGTATGGTTCCAACTAAAAAACTTAGAAGCAGGTTTCGGGGTGTATAAACATAACCAACCGCTAAATCCTCGTTCCGGCCCAAAGAGACGGGCCTCAACTGTACTCGCTGACGCTCGCCGTTTAGCGGGGCGGTTTATGAGTAATAGAAAGGTTTGAGAATGAATGTAGGGTTTAGTAGTGTCATAATTTACGCAAAGGATATGCAAAAAATTGCTGAGTTTTACACGAAATATTTTGGCTTCGATGCTGTTGAGGAAAAAGGTATTATTGCTCTTAAGTCTGCAGAAGGTGTTGAGCAATTACTTATTCATTAGGCAGGTAGTGCCGTTTAAATGGGGCAAGCATATATCAAGTTGGTGTTTACTGTTCCTGACGCTGAGAAATTCAAGGCCTCGGCGCTAAAAAAAGGGTTAAAGTTTGGTGCAACTCACAAAGGCGACGGCTATTTGTTTTCTAATGCTAAAGATCCAAACAACAATAATGTGTGTATTTCAAGCCGAGGTGAGAAATCAAACAGCAAATACCGGCGTTAGCTTCCCGTTCGAGCATAAGGATTACTAATGAACATCAAGCAGATCAATAAGCACCTTTTTAATTCACTAATGGGTCTTACACACTGGCTCACTGAGACTGAACTCCGTAATGTTATTGGTAGACCCGTCATGAGGGGGCTGGGCAGTTTGACGCTGGCGGTAAAAAAAGCAGATGAAAAAAGTACCGCGATAGAGTCAGCTGAGGAATGGCAGCGAATGTTTCCATCAAAAAAGATGGTGCCAATCACAAATATTGATGGAGACACTGTTCATGCAGAAATACGAAGTGAGTGTCCTTATCGCGAAAGTGGTAACGTAGAAGGGTGCTATCGTATGATGGAATATGATCGAAAAATGATGGAAAAAATTGGCTCTAAATTCATTGTTGTAAAGTCGCAAGCAGAGCCTGGCGTCTCGCATTGTCAAATCGTGATTAGCAAGAATACAAAAGATCTTCCCATCGAAGCAAAGGACCGTATTGCAAGAGACGGTCAACAATGAATCCAGAGGCTAATAAGGCCAGCCAGCCTCGCTCACTGTGTTCGCTGGACCTCATCTCACTCGGCCGCTGCTGACGGCGTTTGCCATACAACCAAGGATCAATGATATGGAAGTTGCTAAATTAATATTGGAGTATATAAAAGTCCTTATTTGGCCCGTTGTTACTTTAGTGGCTATATATAACTTTAAGCCGGAGCTTGCCGATCTATTTTCTTCTATCAAGAAACTTAAACTCCCTGGCGGCACTGAAATAGACTGGGAAGAAACTATAGAAGTAGCTGAAGAAGCAGCAAAAGCCATAAAAAATCCTCGCCGCGAACTATCTGTGGAAATAGCCGAGGAAAAAGCTTTCATAGAAAAGTCGATAAGGCACGGGCTGGATTTGTCGCCGTCAAACTATAACTTTAATTTTTATCTTGAAATGGCGGAAAAAGACTACCATTTAGCTTTAGTTGGAGTAAGGATAGAAATAGAGAAAATACTCAGAAATATGGCACAACTATTTAACTTGGAAATGAGCGCCAAGCCAACAATAAATAACTTATTGCGCGTACTTCGCAGAGTGTCAGTACTGGAAGAAGATGAATATGCATTGCTACAGTCCGTTATTAAATTAGCTAACGAAGCTGCTCACGGAAACAGCGTTCAAGAGGAATACGCAATTAGAGCAATCGAATCAGCTAAAGCATTCGTGGATCATTATATTCCGTTTATGACTGGCGGTATGGATCGAGTTGAAGCTGAAAATGGCTAACAAGGCGTTTCATCCGACACATGAATATTACCCGCTTTAACGGACATTATCTTATAGTTACTAGAGATACAGTAAATGAATTTAGCTGCATTAATTTTTTCAGTTTTGACAATTGTAATACATGTATTGGTTTTTATAGGTGAAAGCTTATTGTGGGGTGAGCCCGTCATTCTAGACAGAGTGCTCTCCAAAGTTAATGCGCCAGAGGGTGTAAGCCCAAGTGACCAAGCTCAAATACTTGAAGTACTTTTCTTTAATCAAGGTTTCTACAATTTGTTTGTTGCACTGGGCGGTGTTGCTGGTCTTGTTTTATACCGGTATGGTCGTACTCAAGGAGGGTTAGCGCTTGTTTGTTACACTTGCTTATTTGCCTTAGGCGCGGGTGTGATTTTAGCATCTACAACAACGGCATATCTTGCCGCAGCCATACAAGGTTTACCTCCACTGATTGCGCTAGTTGGGTTATATTTTAGCAATAAGCTGCGGGTCAGCACATAAAAAATCGATCAAAATCGCCCACAAAAAAATCTGTGTTCTGGACCTTCACTGTATGCAGCTTGGCCCTTTATCGCAGGGGTTAAACGCTATCCAGGAATGAGCAATGTAAGCTCATTCTTATAGCCGTGCCTGCAGCAAATTCGTACTATGGTCATATAGGATACAAAAACAATGAGCGTTGCTGGGTACTGAATCGCAATGAACAAATTAGCATTTAACCAGGTACAACTGGGCTAGCGCGGTTAATGCGGCGTTTTAAGTAAATAGAAAATGGAGAATTAAATGGACTTAGCAGATCTCTGGAAAGAGATCGTTGATGTAATTGGGCTTAGACAAAGGTCCAGTGTTTCGCATGTAGGTGAGATTCAGTTTAATAATTTTCGGCCAGTGCAATATCCAAAAATGATGGAACACTTGTGGCAATAGTAAATATACGTATAACTAACTAGGGTAGGCCGTGCGTAAAGCACGGCGCTATGAGTCAAAATGAAAAAGTCGTGTACCTGTGAAAATATAGCCATTGAATTTGTAAATGATATTAGTTTCCAAACTGCCAGAAAATGTAGCTGCGATTATTGTTCACGAAATAATGTGGAGTATGTTAGCAACCCGAAAGAGCCCGTTTCATTCGAGGTTATCGATAAGGCAAAACGGAAAATAGTAACGCACGGGTATCGGTCAGCCGAATTCCACGAGTGCGTAAACTGTGGTTTAGTCCTCGTAACATCAACCATAGAGGGGTCTACCTATTGCGTTTTAAATGCTAAAGTTCTGGGTATTAAAGGTTACACCTTAGATCAAGAGGCCCGAGACTTTAGCGCTGAATCTATTGACGCCCGGCAGGCTCGCCGAAAATCTAATTGGAGTCCTGTGCAAGATTAAGGCGCGCCTCATTCATAACTTCCCTTACGGTATCAACTATCAAATCAGAAATGACACTATTTGATTGTAGCCATTTAAAATTTGCATAGAAACCAACATATTGGTAAGACCGTATCTCGAATTAACTAATCTTTGATTAGTCTTAGACAGCTTGAATAATATACGGTAGTTGAACGACGACTTTGCTGAGCTGAGACTTAACCAAGCTTGGATAATTTCGCCTCGACTTGCGAATACAAACGTAGGTATTCCAAAGTGTTATTTGTGTGCTTAGACAGGGTACGCTGTTGATTAGGGTCTTCAGATAGGGTCATATCCGTCACTTTTATGGGTAAGCGATCGTCCATTTCGGCGCTGTTTTGGATAAAGTGAGAAAGTGCAGCAAGTTGTTGGTCACCATACTCAAAGAATGAAAACACCGTATGGTTGATACTGGCATCTAGTTGTAATTCGTTATCACTGTAATTCGTTGCAATATGCACTTCATGAAATGCATATTGAGGAATTTGCTTTATTTCTTTTACGGTATAGCTACCATCTTTTTTATTGGCCATAGCATAAAGTGAATAAGAAAGAGTTAAGGCTTTACCTTCAATTGATTCATTAAGTTGACGTTTCTCGATCACCGCGTTGATAAACTGGCTGATTGATGACTGAAACACTTCTTCATTATCATAGGGCATCGAAAAGCATAATAAACTGCCGTGCTCATCGAGTACGATCACCTCAATACCTGTTTTTATACGTGAGTAAAAGACTTGAATACATTGATATTTTGAGTGTTCGAGCGCTGCACGTAAACTTAAAGATTTTTGCTGAGCGTAAGTATCTAAAATAATTGGGCTATAGTGGCGAACGTTTTGTGAGAGATAACTAAAGGCGCTCTGTTTTGACTCAAATGCAAGATATCGAAACTGCTCATCTATGCGCTGCAATACATATGTTTTATCTTCAACATCAATAATATAGCGGGCTTGCTGTACTTTTCCATTGGAGAAAAAAGCGCTTTTTGTATCAGCAAATAAGTCTCTAACTCGGTCAGAGATTGCTTTGGCTCTGTGTGGGCAAAAACAATGCACAGTTAAACGGCACTCTGGGGCGTTGGGTGTTGATAGTTGTTCCAGACACACCTGTAAATAAGATTGTAAATTTTGCATTAATGTTTCGCCCATTTCATAACGATGAGCGGAGACTTCATTCCAGGAGTTGAGAGCAATTTGGTCAATTGTTTTGACGAGATTGTTGCGTTCTGAACTGTAATCTAAGGAATCATTTCGGTCACTTAAACGATGCATTCCTAGTTCGCTCATGGCTGCCATGGGGTCGACGCCAACATTAATAAATAACACGAGTGATTTTACATAAGCCGGGTTTTGAAACTTTACTTGGGGTACTTTTTCTAAAGGCATGGGCACCTGCTCTTCCAATACCCGAATCATATTTTGGATGGTGAACAAATTCACCTGACTGTCGCCAGCCAGCAAGCTGAGTCTGGTTTCATGGTTAATAATACCGTTGAAGTATAACCACGCAAGTAACTCAGTTAGGTTGGAGGTTTTTGTTAAATTTGTTTGAAAAGAGGCGTCTGATGCGGTGTGCAAGTCGCGATAGAGCAGCCAGCAGTTCTTGTCGCCACTAAATGCTTGTGAACTTGAGTGGTGAATGGCCAGATTTTCTTCCCATAAATTTGCTGCTATCCCTGGATTTACCAGTTCAACCTTACCTGCTTTTCGCTGGAAGGTTGCATATAACTTTCGACCCAATAGGTTTAAATCTTTGGCGGTAATGCTGGATTTAATATTATGGGCACGGGCATAACTTGAGAGAAAACGATAGCAATATGAGAGCTCTGCCACGACTTCTTGTCGTTCCTGAGTTACTTGGTCCACTTTCCAGTTTGAGCGCTGATCCAGATATTTGATTTTACTATCGGGCCATGCCCAGTTTTTAACTATTTTTTCTAAGGTTTTACGTTGCCATGAGGCACTTCGTCCTGAGGGGCGTTTCGATAATTTTTTGGCAACTTTCAGATAAAAACTCTTACGTACCAGGTCGAGCCGTTTATGGTCTTTTCTGGTTAATAAGTAATGCTCAAGGCGGTGATAAATTAAAACATAAGGGTCAAGATCTTCTACATTTAGTTCGTCATCATAAACAGCTTGTTTAAAGGTTTGGCTTAAACTTGCACCATGCGGTAGTTCTTGTGCATACACTTCGGCTAATAACAGTTTTAGTACCGATTTATAGGGTGAGTCGATTCCTTTGTAAAGTTGCCAGAGCCCCGCCCCCATGAGTTCACTTTTGGGTATGTTGGCCGCACTGCCAAAGTCTAACACTTCTGTCTCTTTCACGAAGCGCTTGGTTAATAAGTCGCTGGTGATGGTTTGATAGTTTTTTTCCATACTGGGCGGAATGAGCCACCATAAAGGATAACGCCCTACCAGTAATATTGTCGTGCGATAGAATTCATCGAGTAGTAGATAATGTTGTGCTGAGCCGCTGCTCTCAGTATCCATATCGGGCGTTTTACCACCCGCTTTGAATTGCTCTGCGTTCATTAAGAAGGTATGTAACTCAAGTCCTGAGTTATTGGCCCACTCATCTATTTTTTTTGCCTTTTGGTCGAGTAGTGCAAGTGCTTCAGGCGATAAATTTGGTGCATGGCATAACCAAAGGTCGACATCACTTACTTCTGAGTGCGCTAAAGTGCCGGTACTTCCCATCATGAAAATTGAAAAAATCTGTGCTTTCGTACGTTTATCGGAGCGAAATTTAAATGTCTGACTAAACGTTTTTGCAATGCTAAGAGTGGTTTTGTCCGGTTCGTAGCCTGAGACCCCGATAGGTGCGCTACGCGAAACATACCCAGGTAATAGCGGGTGGTTCACTTGATATAAAAGTGGAAGTACGCGCAGCATATCTTGCTGCCGAAGCGTTAGACCTTGAAGGGTTTTATCAAGACGGTCAGCATTCACTGCCATAAAACGATCACGTACCTGCTTCAGCAGTTTTCGATCAACGCCTTCGGAAAAATCGGGGGCTATTTTATGCTTGTGCTTGAGGGCCGTCATAGATGTCTTGAGTACACTTAACTTGGTCTGAAAAGATGAGGAACTTCATTAGTATAGCGAATATAAATGAAAAGGCGGAATCGGTTTGGTGAGGATTTGTAAGTAATTTTTGAGACTTGAGTCTATGGCCCGGTATTGCAAGTTGAGTTCCTACGCTGAGCGTAGGAACTCAAAAATTAACGTTGTTCTAAACCCGATAATACGCGGTCAGCCGCGGCAAGAACCTGTTTGGGTGCTGTTCCACCAAGGTGATCACGAGCATTCACCGAACCTTCGAGAGTTAAAACATCAAATACATCTGCATGTATCTGGTCGCTAAACTGTTGGAGTTCTTCTAGGCTCATATCGGATAAATCTTTCGATTGCTCAATACCATAGGCAACGGCCTTACCCACAACTTCATGTGCATCACGAAAGGCCACGCCATTCACAACTAGGTAGTCAGCCAGATCGGTTGCTGTGGAGAAGCCTCGGCGTGCAGCTTCACGCATATTCTCAGCTTTTACTTGAATGGCGGGAACCATATCAGCGTAAGCACGCAAACAGCCCTTAATGGTATCAAGTACATCAAATAGGGGTTCTTTATCTTCCTGATTGTCTTTGTTGTACGCTAAAGGCTGAGCCTTCATGAGCATTAACAATGACATTAAATGCCCGGTGACACGGCCAGATTTTCCTCGTACTAACTCAGGTACGTCTGGGTTCTTTTTCTGAGGCATGATTGATGAGCCAGTACAGAAACGATCAGGAAGGTCGATAAAGTTAAATTGTGCAGAAGCCCATAGAATTAATTCTTCAGAGCAACGTGATAAGTGGATCATGACTAGGCTGGCAAATGAGCAAAATTCAATTGCAAAATCACGATCACTCACAGAATCTAGAGAGTTAGTGCTGGGTCGATCGAAGCCAAGTAACTGTGAGGTTAATTCCCGATCAATTGGGTAGGTTGTACCGGCTAGTGCAGCGGCGCCTAATGGCATAATATTGACCCGCTTTCGACAGTCTAATAAACGCTCATAATCACGTTGGAGCATTTCATTCCATGCGAGTATGTGATGGCCAAAAGTAACAGGTTGAGCGGTTTGTAAGTGAGTAAAGCCAGGCATGATGGTGTTTGCTTCACGTTTTGCCAGAGTGGCTAGGCCATTTTGGAGTCGGGTAATCTCAACAGCAATTACATCAATTTCATCGCGCAGGTAAAGGCGAATATCTGTGGCGACCTGATCATTTCGAGAGCGGCCTGTGTGTAGCTTTTTACCGGTGATCCCAATTTTATCTGTTAAACGCGCTTCGATATTCATATGTACGTCTTCAAGCGTGACCGACCATTGAAATTCACCTGCTTCAATTTCTGCGCGAACTTCGGTTAAACCTGTAATAATTTGATCTTTTTCTGCATCGGTTAATACGCCAACAGCTGCTAGCATCGTGGCATGAGCGATCGATCCCTGAATATCGTGATAGTACAAGCGTTGATCAAAGTCGACCGATGCAGTGAATTGCTCGACAAAAGCATCAGTGGGCTCGGTGAATCGGCCTCCCCAAGGCTTTTCAGTGCTTGTGTTATCTGCATTTGTGTTGTCAGTAAGATTGCTTTCATTGCTCATGTTCAATTACCCATCTACACTCAAAATTACGGAGTCAAAATTTGCGGCATAGTATAACATGAAACCCCAACAACGCTTACATGATGAAAATCTGGTTCAACTTACTGAAGATTGCTTTTTTGTACCGGACTTGTGTCAGGTTAATTCAGTACTATTTGTTGTCATTTTAACGCAATTGTTCGCGTTTATACTGAGTTTAGTGACGGCGCAGCAAGTATTAATAGATTGGGAGTATTTAGGGCCGCTATCACTTTTTTGTCAAAGTATTGCCTTAAGTTCTGCGGCGGTCATTTGCTGGTTACGAAATAAGGTTAGAACGCAGCGTACCAGTGTTGTTATTAGTTATTTTATGGGGGTGATACTGGGGATAACGGGTTTATATAGTTGGCTTTCAAGCCAGTTTTTACTGCTTGATGTGGGTGAAAATACTAGTTTGTTTATCTTTAAAAATGTACTTGTTAGCGCCATTCTTAGTGCGTTGGCGTTGCGTTATTTCTTTATTCAGTTTCAATGGCGTGAGCAAAAACAAGCAGAGTTACGTGCTAGAATAGAAGCCTTACAAGCACGTATTAAGCCTCATTTTCTCTTCAATAGTATGAATACAATTGCTAGCTTAATTAGTATTAACCCTGAGCAAGCTGAAGAAGCGGTGCTAGATCTTTCTACCTTATTTCGTGCAACGCTTAATAATCAAATGATGCTCATTCCTTTGGACGATGAATTATCATTATGTCGTCGATATTTAAATATTGAAGCGTTACGTCTGGGTAAACGTTTGCACATCGATTGGCTGTTAGAAACGGATGAACTGAGCAATAAACATCACATTAAAATACCACCACTCACCTTGCAGCCATTGGTAGAGAATGCAATTTATCACGGTATTCAGCCTCGCACCGAGGGTGGAACGATTACCATAAAAAGCCACTATAAGAACGATACAGTTTATATTCTCATATCAAACCCTTATGAATCATCGCTCGAGAAACATCAAGGGAATCATATTGCTCTGGATAATATCCGTAGTCGCTTACATGGAATATTTGATTCAACAGCCGTTCTAAAAGTTAGTCAGTTAGATGGTATCTATACTGTTACTTTAAGAATACCTGTTCAGCGGACACCCTAAAATGAAGCTAAATAAAGTAATTACTGTCTTTATTGTTGATGATGAAAGCCTCGCAAGAGAACGACTTAAACGCTTAATTCAAACGAATACGCAATATCAAGTGTGCGGTGAGGCAGAGAATGGAGAGCTTGCTTTAAAGGGGATTCCTCTAGCTCAACCCGATATTGTGTTGTTGGATATTCGCATGCCAGGCGTTGATGGTTTGGCGGTTGCGGATGGTATCTCAGCGCTTAAAAGCCCCCCTGCTATTATTTTTTGTACTGCTTATGATGAATATGCCATTAAGGCATTTAGCTTTAACGCTGTTGGTTATTTACTTAAGCCTGCTCGAAAAGACGATCTTTTTAAAGCTTTAGGACAGGCTAAGCAATTAAGTCAGCTGCAATTGAAGCAGTTGAATCACCAAGAGAAAGACGGTGCGCTAACTTTTGTAGCGAACAGTTGGCAGGGGCATGAGCTGATTCCGTTTAAAGATATTTACTACTTTAAGGCTGACCAAAAATATTTAACGGTGGTGCATCGTGAAGGTGAAACATTAAGTGATCAAACACTTAAGGAATTAGAAGAATTATATTCAGCTGAACTTATACGGGTTCATCGCAATACTTTGGTTAATCTTTCACATGTCTCTGCTTTGTTTAAAGATGGAGAGGGTCATCACCAGCTACGGTTTAAAGCATGTGATCATACAGTGCTCATTAGTCGCCGGCATGTGAGTGAAATTAAAGAGCAGTTAAAGCACCTATAAACTCTGTATCTTCGCACGTATTGTTCCAGATTTAGACGATAGGGCGTTAATTGATAGCCCTTCTGACTAAAGTTTGGGATACGTTAAGTCGGTCACGTTCTTGATAAATACCCATGTAAATGTCGCTTAAATGGAATATTGATTTCCAAAAACCGCACTAAGCTCACTAAATATTACTGCTGAATAGGGTTTAATGACCTATAGTTAATCTATTGAATGTTTTATCCGATTTGGAGATGCGCTTGGTACTGATTCGATCAAATAAATACACTTTGGCTAGCACAGCACTTAAAAGAATGGCGATATCATTACTTTTATGTCTTTGTGCGTCACTGGCAACGGCTCAGTCATCTTCCTTTTCTAAGGGTGGTGACGATACCATTTTGATTGAAAAAGAAGTATCCCAGAAAATTCCATATGGTCGTATTGCCAAAGCAGTGGTCAACCGTTTATTTAAAGTAGACGTGCAAAAGATGTTTACGGGTGGGAAGAATCGCAAAACTGCTTGTGTAAGAAATTTTAGCGATTATGCTGACCGTACCAAGTATCGTATGGGTATTAAGAAAGACAAGGTCGAGCTCAAATTCTCACTTAATTTTTAAACCTTTTGAAATATACACACACTATTTCCTTTATTCTGTACTAAATACCTACTCTAATTATCTAGTCCATCTCTCCATTGCTTTAAATTCATATAAGTCTTGATTCCCAACTCACGCATCATGTCGTTATAATGAGCTTCACTTATTTTTTACGATGCCAGATTATATTATGACCTTATCCGCTTCAACGACGATTAAATCGCTTAAAATTGCTTCCAGAGAAAGTGCGCTAGCGCTTTGGCAGAGCCGGTATATTAAAGCCCAATTAGAATCGCTTTACCCAGAACTTGAGGTTGAAATTGTTGGTATGACTACAAAAGGCGACCAAATCCTAGATGTACCCTTAGCAAAAATTGGCGGTAAAGGTCTATTTGTTAAAGAATTGGAAACATCGATGTTGGCTGGTATTACGGATATTGCGGTGCACTCGATGAAAGATGTACCGATGGAATTTCCTGAAAATTTAGAATTAGCCGCTATTTGTGAGCGTGAAAATCCTTTTGATGCCTTCGTAAGTAATAGCTATCAGAGTGTGGCGGAGCTTCCTCAAGGAGCAACTGTGGGAACGTCTAGTTTGAGGCGCCATAGCCAATTAGCAGCATTACGCCCTGATCTAAATATTGTGCCATTGCGTGGGAATGTAAATACCCGTTTGGCGAAGCTTGATGCGGGCGAGTTCGATGCAATTATTTTAGCGACTTCTGGTTTGCAACGATTAGAATTTAATAACCGAATTAAGTCAGTTTTGAGTGAAGTGGAATCCCTTCCCGCCGTAGGGCAAGGGGCGTTGGGAATTGAGTGTCGGAGTGATGATTTGGAAATCAAAGCATTACTTGCGCCACTAAAACATGCTGAAAGCGAGCTGTGCGTTAAAGCTGAGCGAGCAATGAATCACCGATTACACGGCGGGTGTCAGGTTCCGATAGCAGGCTATGCGACCTTGAACGGTGATAAAATTACGTTACAGGGTTTAGTTGCATCGGTTGATGGTAAAACAGTTTTGAAGTCAAACTTGAGTGGTCCTAGTGACCAGCCTGAAGTTTTGGGAGTCGCCGTGGCAGAAGCATTACTTAAACAAGGCGCAGGTCCATTGCTTGCGGCTTTATCTGAATAAAAGGTCTGCAAAGCGCTCTAATGATTCAACAACTATTACCTGATACACGTGTATTAATCTGTAGGCCTGAGCCATCGGCATCAGAACTCTCGAAAGTGCTTGAGTCGGTTGGTGCAAGGTGTGAAGTGCTGCCGACCCTAATGATACGCCCTTTGGAAATAACAGCCGAGGCGCGCCAACAAATAATGGACCTTGATCAGTATGATCATGTCATTGTAGTGAGCCAGCATGCAGCAACCTTAGGATTGTCTATAATAGATGAATACTGGCCGCAATTTCCTATCAAACAAAACTGGTTTGCGATCGGTCGTAAAACGGCCAACAGTTTAAAACCGGCAGGTCTTAAGCTAATTGTGCCAAATGAAGATCTTACTAGCGAAGCATTATTGAACACGAAATTATTGGCTAAGGTGAGTGGTGAAAAGGTCCTTATCTTAAAGGGTAAGGAAGGCCGAAATATAATCGAGAGTGAATTGAATAAACGGGGTGCAGCGGTTGATACGATTTCTCTGTATGAACGTGTTTGCCCTGAATATAGTTCTGTTGCATTAGAGACTAGTTTGATTAAGTTTAACCCAAGCTATATTGTTGCGCTGAGTGGTGAAACGCTTTCTAATTTGATTCAACTGAGTAAAAGTGTGAAGGCTGAGCTTCAAAACAAAGCATTGATTCTATCGAGTGAGCGTGTGGCGAACATTGCTCGAGACCAAGGCTTTAAATTAACTTATATTGCTAAAAACTTAATGCCGATGGATATTATTCGCTGTATCGCCAAGGCGCGAAAAGAAATACACTAAAACGATTAAAATAAACATCGACTTCAAGTAGGAATAAACGTGATTGACACGCAGACCCCATCGTCTCAGGCCTTACCATCTCAGGCTCCTCCAGCTCAGGCCGACACGGCCAACCCTGACGCTAAAAAGCTTACTAAAACCAAGCGTAACAAACCGCTTAATATTTGGCCTTTTGCATTCTTAGTCATGTTTGTTTTTGCCTTGAGTGCTATCGCTTCTGTTTATTTTTGGCAGCAGCTGGAAAGACAAAATACGCTACTACAGGCACAGACTAAAAGTCATGATGCCAGAAATCGTCAGCTCGCGAAGCGAGAGCAAGGCTTACAAGCGCGTTTTAAAGTCATTGATGGCTTGCTAGAGGCGCAAGCATTAGTTTCAGATAAACTTAAACAGCAAAATCAGTTCAATACTCAACAGCTTCATGATCTAGGTGCTAGAAATCGTGCAGATTGGTTGATGGCAGAAGCTGAGTATTTGATGCATTTAGCCAACCAAAGGCTTTCGCTAGAGCAAGATGTTCGTAGTGCCGAAGCGATTCTAGTATCAGCAGATCAGGTGCTAGCTGAAAATGACGACCCCGGATTATTGATGGTACGAAAGACTTTAGCGAACGAAATATTGGCTTTACAGCAAACTAAAACAGCTGATGTTGAAGGTTTGTATGTACGTTTATCTGCAATGATTAAATCTTTAGACCGATTGAATGCCAGAGCATTGTTGAGCCAGAAAGCTGATGCAGCACAAACAGATGAAATAACTCAGGCAGTAACAGAAGAATTTGAAACTTCATTCTCATGGCAAGCGCTTTGGAAAGAAATTTGGAAGGACCTTCAGAAAGTACTTATTATTCAACGCTTAGATCATGCCGTTGAGCCGTTATTGGCACCGGAACAAAGTTATTATCTTAAACAGAATTTGAGGTTGATGCTGGAGCAAGCAAGTCTTTCTATTTTGGATAGAAACCAAGTTATCTATCAAGACAGTCTGGAAAAAGCTTCCCTGTGGTTAAACTCATATTTTGATTTAACGGATACAGGTACTCGAGTGCTATTGAAGCATGTTGAAGACATGAAGTTGGCACAAATAAATCCGGTGATCCCTGATATATCCGGCTCTTTACGTTTGCTTAAAGAGAAGATTGAGAGCATGTATTTAAACCATTCATTGGGTAAGTTGTCGCGCCCTCGTCAGGAACATGAGCAAAATAAGGGGCTGATAACTCAGGGGCAAGAGAGTCAAAGCTTAGCCGCCGAACCTAAGAAAACAGAGGGTGCGATAAAATGAAGCGGATACTTTCGCTAATTGTTTTCGGTCTTTTGCTTGCAATAGTACTTTCTGTTGTGGCTTCACAGTATCCCAGTTATGTGCGTATTACCGTTGGGCACTGGCTGGTTGAAAGCAACTTATGGGTCATGCTAGGGCTTAATATTGTTGTGCTTTGTATGGTGAACATCTCATTCCGTGTTATTCGAGGATTTCGTTATTCTAAGAGTTTTCTTCGACGAATACTTGGCCCAATTGGTGCAACACGAGCACAGAAAAACACTGAAAAGGGTTTGATTGCCTTACTGGAAGGAAACTGGCGCCATGCTAACCGTCTACTCAGCCGTTCTGCGAATAAATCAGAAACACCATTAATTAATTATCTTGCAGCAGCGCATGCGGCTAATGAATTAGGCGATATAAAAGACGCTGAGCTACATTTGAAAAAAGCGTATGAGAATACAAGCGACTCTGAATTTGCTGTTGGTATTGCGCAGGCGCAAATCCAATTACAGCAAAATCAGCTTGAGCAATGTCTTGCTACGTTATTGCGTTTAAAAAAGCAGCAAGAGAATCACCCTTTTGTACTAAAAATGCTAAAAACTGTTTATCTTCGCTTAGAAGATTGGCAGCAGTTACTGAATCTTATTCCTACTATACGCAGACATTCTCAAGCGAATGATGTCGAGTTGTTATCGCTCGAGAAATTAGCATGGGAGAAGTTATTTATTCAACGAACAGATGAACTAGTGCAGCAGAATAATCTCAATTCTTCGGCAGAAATATTGGCAGTTATGTGGAAAAAAATACCTGATGCACTCCGCTTTGATTCCTTGTTGATTGCAACCTACGCCAAACAATTGATACGGCTGAAAAGTGATCATGAGTGTGAGGTGCTTTTACGAAAAGTACTGAGTAAGCAGTGGGACGATAAACTGGTGGCACTTTATGGCTTAGTGCGCGGAAAGAGCCCCTCTGAACAGCTGGTGAATGCTGAAAATTGGTTGAAGCAAAATCCGAATAATCCGATACTACTACTGACGCTTGGCCGCTTGTCGCTTAGAAATGAATTGTGGGGAAAAGCGCTAGAGTATTTTGAAGTAAGCGCTCGTATACTTCCTAGCAGTGAAACCTACGCGGAATTAAGTCGTTTAAGTTTTAAATTAAATAAAAGTGACCAAGCTCTCCTTACCGGATTAATTGAAAGCCTAGCGCTACCTGATTTACCGCTACCAGAATAATAAGCAGCCCCTGGTGTTTTGCTTAAAACTCTTACTTAAAATCGCTACGTTTGGCGTAGGCGAGTACATCTGAATAAAATTGGGTCTCCGGTAGGCCTGACTCAGTTAATGCATCCATCGCTGAAAAGACTAGCTTTGGCGAGCCGCTTACAAATACGAGGCTGTTGGCAAGGTCCAGATGATCATTTAATACGGCATCACTCATTTGATCGTGGTGGTCGAGCCCCTGTCTGTCATCAATATCTGCAATAATGGGCTTGAACTGGAAGTTTGTATATTGCTGCTCCCAAGTTTCAGCTAGTACTTTTAAATACATATCTTCGTCTTTACGCACGGCCCAGTACAATGAAATTGAGTGTTTATAATCAATAAAATGGAGATACTCAATCATACTTTTCATTTGAGCAAAGCCTGTTCCTGCAGCCATGAGAATGAGTGATTTCGAAGGGGGTTCATGTAAACATGCTTCCCCAAACGGTAATGAAATAGAGACACAGCTATTTTGTTCGTGCTGCGTTTGCAGGTATTGCACAATTTCTAGTGCCGATTCTAAATGAGGGTCTGCTTGTATATGTAGTTCGATTAACCGAAGCCCTGGGCGACTGGCAATTGAAAAATAAGCGGGGTCATCGCGTGCAGGAAAATTGATTGATAAATACTGGCCAGGAAAGAAGTCAGGTGATTTTCCTGCCGGTAGGCTAAGTTGGATTTGATAAACATGAGCTTGATTCAATTCGATACTTTCAACCTGACAAGCAACTTTCTTCAATGGTAACTCCTTGGGTCCATATACACTTTTTACTTCAATTTCACATGACGATTCGGGCCATGTTCTACATAGCATAATTTCAGTTGTGCCATCTTTAGAGGCATCAACTCTTTTATTCTGACCGCCAGTTAGTACTGCGCCAGATTGAAGTTCGCCACGACAAATATGGCACACACCATTTTTACAACTAATTGGTAGCTTAATCCCTACTTGTTCAGCGGCATCGTACAAAGATTCATTTTGTGAACATTCAAAGTCGTAATATTTATGCGGGCTATCCGCTTGTTTTTTAATGAGGCGAATATTCATTTCTTATCAAAAATCGCTAGTTCGTCCCAGATCTGATCTATCTTAGTTTTTACTTCTGTCTTCATGGCGATGGGAATACCCCACTCTCTAGTAGTCTCTCCTTGCCACTTGTTTGTTGCATCGAGGCCCATTTTTGAACCTAAGCCTGAAACGGGAGAAGCGAAGTCTAAATAATCGATAGGAGTGTTTTCAATCATAGTGACATCCCTTGCTGGGTCCATTCTTGTCGTCATTGCCCAAATGACATCTTCCCAATTTCGAGCGTCGACATCATCATCAACGACAATGACAAACTTGGTATACATGAATTGACGTAAAAATGACCAAACGCCCATCATGACGCGTTTAGCGTGTCCTGGGTATTGCTTTTTCATGCTTACGACAGCCAGCCGGTAAGAACAACCTTCTGGTGGTAGGTAAAAATCAACAATTTCTGGAAACTGTTTTTGCAAGATAGGGATAAATACTTCGTTCAGTGCTAAACCCAAAATAGCAGGTTCATCAGGCGGTCGGCCGGTATAGGTACTATGATAAATAGGTTTTTTTCGATGGGTAATACACTCAACAGTGAAGACTGGAAATGAATCAACTTCATTATAGTAGCCAGTGTGGTCACCAAAAGGCCCTTCAGGCGCCATATCATCGGGGTAAATAAAGCCTTCCAGTACAAATTCGGCACTCGCGGGAACGGATAAATCACTTAATTTTGCTGAGACTACTTCGGTTTTACTGCCGCGTAATAAACCTGCAAAGGCATACTCAGAAAGGCTGTCGGGTATAGGGGTGACTGCGCCGAGAATCGTTGCTGGGTCAGCGCCTAGTGCAACGGCAACAGGAAATGGTTCACCTGGGTGTTTTATTTGCCATTCTCTGAAGTCTAAAGCGCCACCTCGGTGGGAGAGCCAGCGCATAATGAGCTTGTTTTTAGCAATTAATTGCTGGCGGTAAATACCTAAATTTTGTCGCGATTTTTCAGGACCTTGTGTGATGACTAAAGGCCACGTGACTAAGGGGCCTGCGTCGTCAGGCCAACAAGTCTGAATGGGTAGTTTATAGAGATCGACTTGGTCTTTTTCGATCACGATTTGTTGGCAAGGTGCTGAGCGCACCTCTTTAGGTGCCATGTTCATGACTTGTTTAAAAATAGGGAGCTTCTGCCAGGCATCTTTAATACCTTTGGGTGGTTCGGGCTCTTTTAAGAAGGCTAATAGTTCACCAATTTCCCTTAATGCTGTGACATCTGAATGTCCCATACCGAGCGCAACACGCTTTGCTGTACCGAATAGATTTCCTAATACCGGCGTGTCATAACCTTTTGGGTTTTCAAACAATAAGGCGGGGCCACCGGCTCGTAATGTACGGTCGCATATTTCTGTCATTTCAAGATTCGGGTCAACTTCAGTCGTGATGCGTTTTAGTTCACCCATTTTCTCAAGCTGATCGATAAAATCTCTTAAGTCATTATATTTCATAGGACGTATTTACTAGGAGCCTCAATAACAAAAAACCGGCTATAAAAACCGGTTTTCGTGTTTATTCTAAACAGTCATCATTTCCTATAAAGGTGATTCAGACTTCAAATTGACTAGCGCTTCTTCATTGATAAGAAGAACTCGTCATTTGTTTTAGAATCTTTCAATTTGTCGAGTATAAACTCTAATGAAGCGAGGTCATCGTCCATACTGTGCAATAGTTTTCGTAGAATCCACACGCGCTGTAATTCATCTTCACTCATTAAGAGGTCTTCACGGCGAGTGCCTGAACGACGAATATTAATCGCTGGATAAACACGCTTTTCGGCACAACGACGATCTAAATGCACTTCCATGTTGCCGGTGCCTTTAAATTCTTCGTAGATGACTTCATCCATTTTCGAACCAGTATCAACGAGTGCGGTTGCAATAATTGTTAAGCTGCCACCTTCTTCAATATTACGCGCTGCACCAAAAAAACGCTTTGGACGTTCTAAAGCGTGCGCATCAATACCACCCGTTAATACCTTACCAGATGAAGGGATGATCGTATTATAAGCACGTGCTAAACGAGTGATGGAATCTAGAATAATAACCACATCTTTTTTATGTTCGACCAAGCGTTTTGCTTTTTCGATCACCATTTCAGCTACTTGAACATGGCGTGATGGTGGCTCATCGAAGGTACTTGCAACCACTTCACCGCGAACAGAACGCTGCATTTCAGTTACTTCTTCAGGGCGTTCATCGATGAGTAATACCATCAAGTGACATTCTGGGTTATTTTTGGCAATTGATTGAGCAATATTTTGCATCATCAATGTCTTACCCGCTTTTGGTGGCGATACGACTAAACCACGTTGTCCTTTACCGATGGGTGCAACGAGGTCGAGAACTCGAGCTGACAAGTCTTCGGTACTACCATTACCAATTTCTAGATTTAAACGGTCATCTGGAAATAATGGCGTTAGGTTTTCAAATAAAATTTTATTTTTTGAGTTGTCTGGCTTATCAAAGTTAATTTCACTGACTTTTAATAAGGCAAAGTAACGCTCGCCATCTTTAGGAGGGCGGATTTTACCTGAAATGGTGTCACCTGTACGAAGATTGAAGCGTCGTATCTGGCTAGGTGACACATAGATGTCATCGGGACCAGCAAGGTACGACCCTTCAGCTGATCGTAAGAAGCCGAAGCCATCTTGTAAAATTTCTAGGACGCCATCGCCTGAAATATCTTCTCCACCTTTAGCGTGTCGCTTTAGGATAGAAAATATAACGGCTTGTTTTCGAGAACGGGCGAGATTTTCTAATCCCATTCCAGTGGCAATTTCAAGTAACTCAGGGACGCTTTTATGCTTTAATTCGGTAAGGTTCATAGTTGATTTTTTTTAGTCGGATTCAGAGCTGTGTCTGTTTTAAGAAAATATAGTTTGATTTATATTCGATAGGAAATACCTAATCCTTTTATGGTAGGCCCCGATAAGATAGACTACTTTATATTCAATTACCAGAAAATAGCTAAAATTTATTGCAAACGGTGAGTTTTTTTATTTTTACTTTTGTTATTAATACTCAATAAGCTCATCAACTGAGTCTAATGCATCTTCATTGAGTGTCAGCTGGTAAGCTTCTGCTTTTTTTATATTTAAAGTGATACTGCTTCCTGCTGAGAATTGTATCCTTTGTTTATAGTTTGGCTGTGTAAGTACTTTTTTTAACATGAGTGCAGCTTGTCTACCGGTTGTTGGTAAGTCGGCAGTAATACTTAAAGTGGCGCCCATATCCATAAAAAATGAATGGTAAGTAAAAATAGGAACATTTGCTTGGTGTGCCATTTGGAATAAGCGCTTGGCTTGCTCAGTTGACACTAATACGCTTGGGTCTGAAATAAGCCACAGAGCATCAACCTTTGTTAGTAAGGCCTTTGCTAGGTTATCCAATTGTGTCTCTGAGTTTATTTCTTGAGTAATGAGCTGTAAGGCAAGTGCTTCGGCTGGTAAATCGGCATCTTGTATTCGTTGTTGATTGTCAGAACTGTAAAGGACGCCTATGTTTTTAATTTCGGGGAAGAAGTACTTAAACCAGGTTAATTGAGCTTTAGGCGCTACTTCGCTGGCAATGCCATTATAGTTATCCTGTGCATTAAATCGATGCCAGTTGAGTACAGAGCTGAAAATAACAGGCATATCGGGGTCAAGATAATCAATGGAACCCAGCGCTTTTGCACCAATACAGTAGACCGCATCAAATTGCTCATCATTTAACAAATCCTGTAAGGTTTCTATTGGTTGGCTGTCTTGGCCTAAATCAACCGTATGGATACTGTTATTAGCCATTGTTTCTGCAAAGGAGGTTTCAGCAGCGTTATAGCGGTCGATTTGTCGATTGGTATTGACTAGTAATATGTGAGCTGGCTTGTCTTTCGTGGATCCAGTGGGCGCTTGAATAAATGAATTCTTTGCTGAATTGGCTACAATCTCGGTTTGATGTGGGGCACTGGTACAAGACACGAGTACCAATAAACAGAACAGGCAGAGCAATTGTTTGATTAGCTTTAAGCTCGTCAAGTGTTTCCATGTTCGAGAAGTTGGCCTAAAAATCATTATTCTGGCCCCTCGTTTTTGCTCAATCGTCCATCTACGAGACGCCAGTCATCTAATCCGAGCATATGTAGCCCTCGCTTCCCTTTTTTGTTTTTTGCCATCTGTTTTAGAATGGATTGTATCTTGTGATGCTCTGGTTGTGGTATTTCTTTAAATACAACGGCAAGGCGCTTTAATGCTTGGCTTTCACCTAAAATAAGTAATGGCTGATTTTGTTGTTTGTAGAGTATGGATAGTTTATTTAAGCTGGACTTTGTTGTTAGTGCTACATCAGCAAGACCGAAACCAACAGCCATTAACGCATCAATATCTTTGGGTACCTCCAATACCTGGAGTGAAGAAAATTGATCGATGGATTGTTTTGAATAAATATCACTTAAGACCGAGCGAGAATATTCTTCATTTCCAGACGTCGCCAGACTCATGGTTTGTAAATCAAGCTTGGGTTGCTTTCCTACGAGTATTTTATGGTAAGTATCGTTACCATTTTTAGTGCCACGTAAAACGAGTGTGGAGGTTTGTAATAGCAGTGTTTTTTTCAATTGTAAATAATGCCAGTTTGACATCATGAAGATGGCGTTCTTTTTATCTTTAATTAATGCGTCAAAAGTTTCTTTGTTATCAACTGGTTGAAATTGGTAAGCTCCCTGCGTTTCAAGGTAGAGATCAAATGTATTTTTAAGGACGGCATTACGAGTGATGTTAATTTCAGGATTGTAGAAATAAATGGTGATGTTTTCAGTCGCGGTGGCGTGCATTAACCCGCCCGTTATAGAGAATAATAAAAGTGCTTGAAATAGTAGTATTCTAAACGTCGCCAATTTTAGTCTTCATATCAGGTCTTTTTCTATTACTTATTTAATGAAGTTTAGTCTATCTTGTATAGTAGTTTAGGCGATAAATTTTGGCAATTGTAATGAATAAACCCTATATATTATGTGTTGATGACGATAAAACTATTCTAATGAGTCTAAAGGCTCAGCTGAAATATCGCTTAGGTAATGATTTTAATTATGAAGTGGCGGAAAGCGCAGAGGAAGCTTGGGAAGTAATTGATGAACTAAAAACTAATGACGAGCATATAGCGGTCATAATATCTGACTGGATTATGCCGAATGTTAAAGGTGATGAGTTCTTAATAGATGTACATGCTAAATACCCTACTATTATTAAATTAATTTTAACTGGCCATGCTGATGAAGTAGCGATTGCACGGGCACGAGAACAAGCAAACTTAAGTGGTTGTCTTGTAAAGCCGTGGAGTGTTGATGAACTGATCGCAATTATTGAATCTGCTTTGGAATCTATATGAATATACCCGTAATTCTTTGTGTTGATGATGAACGTATTATTTTGAGTAGTTTGAAAAGTCAGCTGCAGAATAATTTAGCGGGAAGCTATCAAATTGAGTTGGCCGAAAGTGGTGAAGAGGCACTTGAATTACTAGAAGAACTTAGCGAAAAGAACATAGAAGTACCTTTGGTGGTGACGGACCAGATTATGGGGGGGATGTATGGCGATGAGCTTCTAGTCCATATCAAAAAGCAACTGCCGAAAACACTTGGAATTATGCTGACAGGGCAAGCGAGTACGAGTGCTGTGGGTGAGGCTGTGAATAGGGCGGGATTATTTCGCTACATTTCAAAACCTTGGGATGCCGAAGATTTTATTCAGACCGTGAAAACAGCTTTGGATACATACAGCCAACGGGAAAAACTTATACTGCATGAGGCATATCAGCAGGCTTTAAATAAGGTGCTTCAGCGGATGCTCCAGCCAAAATCTTTCAAAGAACAGATTTCCGAGGTACTTAATATTGTTCTACAGGCTCCTGGCTTTAATGAGTTAAAGAAGGGATCAATATTTATTGAGCCCTTGTACCAAAGAAAAACCGACTTGCAGGCCTTGGATATGGTGGCAGAAGAGAATCATGGCTATGATTCCGAGAACCCTTCTTTTCAACAGCATTTAAAAAACTTCAAAGAGATTGAGCCGCAGGCAGAGCTAATTTGTATCGAAAAGACGGAGCGTTATTATCAAGCACCGATTACTTTATCGGCGAATGTCTTAACTGAGGTTGATAATCCTGACAGCGTTTCAAGTGATAATATTGTCGGCTTACTTTGTTTGTATGTGAGTCCTTCGTATCGTGAATCCTCTGAAACAGAGGCATTTATTTCATCTGTGTGTCACACCATTGCGAATATGATTCGATTATCACAGCATATTTTAGCGATTGAGCAGCATGGCGTTAAGCTTGAAGAACTTGTTGAGCAACGTACAGCTGAATTAAATCGAGCGCTGAAGACGCATGCCAGAAATAACAATATATTGAGAAAAACAAATAAAGAGCTGGAATACTATGCGACCACAGACGAGTTAACAGGCTTATTAAACCGGCGCTGCCTTTTTGAGCGTGCAGACCAAGAAGCTTATCGATCAAAACGCTATGGAAGGAGTATGGTGCTGGCGATGTTGGATATAGATTTCTTTAAAGCTGTGAATGACAAATATGGACACCAGGCAGGTGACTGCGTTTTAGCCCAAATAGCGAAAGTCTTGGCCAATAATATGCGTGAGCACGATATTATTGGGCGTATCGGTGGTGAAGAATTTGCTATCGTTATGCCTGATACTGAACTAGTGGGCGGTAAAGAGCTTTGCGAGCGTATTCGCCTGGCTATTTATGAAGAACAGATAACGATTGGCTCTCAGAGTGTTTCAGTCAGTACAAGTATTGGAATCACCAGTTTAGGCGCGCATGAAACAGCTATTTGCGCAGCAATGAGTCGTGCAGACCAGGCCTTGTACGACTCTAAGCATAAAGGTCGGAATTTGATATCAATAAATTATGACGCTACCAAGCTATGAGATATAAATCGTGAGACTAGGGATCCGAAGTAAGCTCTTGCTTATCATTGTTGGTATTCTTTTAGTCGTACTTTTTACACACACATACTTGCAATTAAGCTTGCAGAGCGTCGCTTTTGAAGGAGAGCTTCAAAAGCGAACAGCCTTACTCAAAGAAAACTTAATGCAGCGGTCGCTTTCCCAAGCCGAGGCTCTCGCGTCATTGGCGGCTGAAGATATTGCATCATTCAACTTCTTCTCTTTAACAAACAAAATACAGCAAGCGATCGAAGCAACGAGTGAATTAGAGCATGTCATTATTTTGGACAGCCAAAATAAAATATATATTGATACTGGCCGCCCTGAATTACAGCAAAGCATCTATTCTGAGCCAAAAAGCTTAGCGATGCATGAGCAAGTATTTAATACACAAAGTTATACGATTACTTATACGCGTGATGTGCTAGCGGATAATGATAATAAGTACGCTGATATGGATGCGTTAATGGAATATAAGTTTCCTATTAAGCATGGAGAGACAACTTGGGGCTTTATTCTCCTTGGGTATTCATTGGCTCAGCTTAACGAGCAAGTGAGAGTTTCTCATGATGAAAATGCCGAAAACCAAAAGCACTTAGCGCTTCAAACATCCTATATTGCATTAGCCGTATTATTGGTTGCATGGCTTTTGATTTCTCAAATCACAAAGCGACTTATTTCTCCAATTTTAAATTTAAGCAATTTTTCCAAAGATTTGGCTGCCGGAGATTTCTCCCGTATACATCGCATCACATCGACCAGTCGTGACGAATTAGGCAAGCTAACGCAAAATTTTGGCGATATGGCGCTCAAATTGGAAGAGAGTTACAAAAAACAAGCCGAGTATAGTCAAACACTAGAAACGACTGTAAGCCAACGCACACAGGCCCTACATCTAAAAAATGCAGAGCTGGTACATGCACTAACGAGCCTGGAAGAAAGTCAGCAGCAGCTTATTCATTCAGAAAAAATGGCGGCCTTGGGCCAATTAATTGCCGGGATTGCGCATGAAATTAATACGCCTTTAGGTGCAATTCAAGCAACGGTGGGCAATACATCAAAATACCTTTCATTATTTAGCAATGCTTTGCCTGATTTTTTGGCCTCAAGCACTGCGGAAAATCAAACTTTCTTTTGTAAATTACTGGCTTCTGCGCAGTACGGTGCTGTGATGAGCACGCGTGAAGAGCGAAAGGTAAAACGTCAGCTGGTTAAAATTCTAGAGGGACATGGCATAAATCAGACAGATGAATTAGCTGAAATGCTGGTGGAAATGGAGTTGAGCGAAAAGGTTGAGGGTTTACTTTCTGAGCTTTCGTCTGCAAAAAGCTTTGATACGGTTGTTTTAGCGCACCATCTCACTGGTATAGGGCGAAACAGCACAACGATACAAACGGCAATTGGTCGTGCTTCAAAGGTGGTGTTCGCACTTAAAAACTTTACTCACTTAGAGCGTAGTGATCAAACAATACTGAGCAATATTAATCAAGGAATTCGAACCGTATTAGTGCTTTATCAAGGCTTATTAAGGCAAGGTTGTGAGGTTATTGAGCATTTTGGAGACTTGCCTGAGATTAACTGTTATCCCGATGAGTTGAATCAAGTTTGGACAAATTTGATTCATAACAGTCTGCATGCAATGCAAAATAAAGGTGTATTAACAATACAAACAGAACAACAAGCGAAAAATATTATTGTGACAATTAGTGATACTGGTTTGGGTATTCCTTTAGATGTACAGCCAAAAATATATGATACCTTTTTTACGACTAAACCTGCGGGAGAGGGGAGCGGTCTTGGTTTAGGTATTTGTAAACGAATCATCGATAAGCATCATGGGAGTATTGAATTTACGAGTTCTCCGGGGAACACTTCTTTCACTGTTATTTTACCTATTCGAAACTAAAACGTGAGTGCTAAAGGGGGGGGGGGAGCCGCTTGTGCAAATCACATAGTTTGGGTAGATTACGCTCCTTTCGAAGGTTTTTAAGGTAGAGCGAATGAAAACGTGGCAGTGTGTGGTATGTGGCTTCATTTATGATGAAGCGGAAGGTTGGCCAGATGACGATATTGCGCCAGGTACCGCATGGGGAGATGTTCCTGATGATTGGGAATGCCCGGATTGTGGCGTTGGGAAAGAAGATTTTGAAATGGTGGAAATTTAATGGACAGCGTATTGCCAATTGTTATTATCGGTACGGGCCTTGCTGGGTATTCTTTAGTGCGTGAATTTCGTAAATTAAATCGTGACGCGCCGATATTGATGTTAACTCGGGATGATGGCCACTCGTACTCCAAGCCTATGTTGTCAACAGGGTTTACCAAAGGTAAAAGTGCTGAAGCAATCTCACTGGCCGACCCAGGTAAAATGGCTGCGCAATTAAATATCTCAATACGTAATTTCACTGAAGTTAGTCGAATCGACCCTAATTCGAAGTCTCTCTACATTGGCTCCGAAGTTTTAGCTTATAAACAGCTTGTTTTAGCAAATGGTGCGTCAGCCAAAACGTTAAATTTTAAAGGGAGTGATCACGCCAATATTTTCTCGATTAATGACTTGATGGGTTATCGCGGCTTTCGCGAAAAGTTATTGGGTAAGCAGCGCGTACTTGTGATGGGGGCTGGCTTGATTGGCTGTGAATATGCAAATGACTTACTTTATGGTGATTTTCAGATTACAGTGGTCGACCCTGCTCAAACAGCTCTGAATGGTTTGATTCCTGATTTTGCTGGGAAAGCGGTGATTCAAGGCCTAGAACGAGAGGGTGTCCAGTTCATGATGGCGTGTTTTGTAAAAGAAGTGATCGCTCATGAAACCCACTTAGTGGCAATTTTGAATAATGGTAAACAGGTCGAGGCTGACCTCATCATTTCTGCTGTCGGCTTGAAACCAGAATTGGCTTTGGCAAAATCTGCTGGTTTGGATTGCCATAGAGGGGTTGTCACTAATCGCTTTTTAGAAACGAGCCATGCCGATATATATGCCTTGGGAGATTGTGCGGAAATTGACGGACATGTTTTATTATATGTTTTACCGTTAATGGCGAGCGCGCGAGCATTAGCAAAAACACTAAATGGTCAGCGTACACCGGTAAGTTTTTCGGCTATGCCTGTTGTGACAAAAACACCTGCTTGTCCTGTTGTTGTATGTCCATCATTAGAGCAAAACGGTGAGTGGTTGATGGAACAAAACGACATTAATATTCAGGCAAGCTATGTGAGCAATAGTGGTGAAATATTAGGTTTTGTTTTAACGGGTGAGTGTGTATCCGCAAAACAAAGTTTGATTAAAAGGGTGAAAGGGATTCATCTGTAATCGATGAATGTTGTATTGTTTCTGTATTCTCACGAGGAGTACGCGCTTATTCGGTTGATGAGGGCTCTTCTGGCTGAATAACACTAATCAATTCCCAGTTCTCTGCAGGGGATTGATTACCATTTCGACCTAATGGTACGAGTACACCATCAGGGCGGACAGCAAATAATAAAGTTAAACGGTTACCATGTTGTTTTAAGTAGGCTTCGAAAGAGAATTCAGCCGATAATTGGGTGATTTTTATCGTTGCGCCTTTACTTATTATGCTAGCCAGCTTAGCAAAGGTTGCGGATTCCTCGAACTGAGTCCGAGTTTCAACGTATTTGGATGCCGATTGGTGACTGGCCCGTAACTCTTGATCGCCTTCAGGTAAACCTAAGACCTTCCCTTCACCAAAGAGGTCTAGATAATGATATGTTGATACAGTATTAAGCTGCTTATGAGGCGACACCGCGAGCATGTGTCCGATACCGGTGAAATCAAGGTTGTTCTCTGCATGCTCTGATACCGGGTTGCCATAATAGACTCTTAAGTTATCCATTCTTGCTGCACGAATGTTTTCCCAGCTGGTGTCAGTCAGTACGACAGGAATATTTTTTGATATCAAAGCCTTGGCAATTGTTCTTGCAACAGAATTCGCACCAATAAACAAATATCCGTTGTCATCTGCTTCTTTTACTTTTAAAAGTAAGGCTAAAGGGGTGGCTGTTATACTTTGAATGACAACAGTCACGACAATGACTAAAAAGACCATGGGTACCAGTGCGCCAGCATCTAAATAAGCGCTCTCTTCTAACTTAAAGGCAAAGAGTGCTGCAACTGCTGCGGCAACAATGCCTCGAGGCGCGACCCAGCCTAGAAATGTTTTTTCTTGCCAGCTGAGGTCGGTGCCAATTGCAGCTAACCAGACGGATATCGGTCGGGCAATCAGCATTAAAATAGCAATGACCCAAATCGGTCCCCAGCCTAATACTGTAATGGCGTGTAGATCCATGCGCGCGGCAAGTAATATAAATAAAGCAGAAATCAGCAATACGCTTAGAGATTCTTTAAACTCAAGAATTTCATCAACGGGAACACCCTTCATATTTGCTAGCCAGATACCCATGATAGTGACGGTTAATAAACCAGATTCGTGAACCAGAAAATTTGAGAAAGCGAAGCAGCCTAGCATGAAAGTTAAAGTGCCGGCATTTTGTAAAAATTGTGGGAGCCAGCGATTACGCAGGGCTTGACCTAATAAGTAGCCGGATGAACAGCCTAAGGTCACGCCTAATACTAAGGTTTTTCCAAAAGTAGCCAAGGTATGTTCAATGGCATAACCCTGCCCGGAGCCACTAGAAACAATAAATTCAAAAACGAGTACGGCGAGTAATGCGCCAATCGGGTCAACGACAATCCCTTCCCACTTAAGAATATTCCTAATCCGGCCATTCGGTCTAACGGCTCGTAGCAGGGGCATAATGACGGTTGGCCCACTCACGACGACAATTGCACCAAATAATGTGGAAACGCCCCATGAAATACCGACAACATATCTACAGGCTAGAGTCGCGATGATCCAGGTCACTATCACGCCCGAAATGAGCAGGTTACGCACCATCTTTCCGTGTTCTTTCAGTTCGGAAAATTTAAGCGTTAAGCTTCCTTCGAATAGAATCACAGCAACGGCGAGAGAAACGATTGGAAAAAACATATCGCCTAACAAAGTGTCAGGATTGAGAAAACCTAAATAAGGGCCAAGCAGAATACCGGCAACAAGTAAAAATAAAATCGCTGGTAATCTCAAGCGCCATGCAAACCATTGGCATATTAAAGAAATAACACCAATACTGGCTAAGGTAATAAGTTGAAGTTCAACCATAAAATGAAGGACTTAATCCATATTTGAAATACACTTAATAAGTAAAGATCATTATGACGATATTGCGAATTATGGTCTGCTATTTAGGTAAAAAATGAATGCTATTGCAATATTTTAAGGCGCAGTACTTCACTTTATTTCAGGTGAGGTACTTAGCTTTTTCAGAATTTTGGACACGGCAATAAAAGCAAAGCTCGCGGTCACATGTGTAACAGCACCAAAGCCAGAAGCGCAGTCTAATTTAGCCGGGCCATTATTTTCAGGTCGGCTTTGGCAGACTGAGCCATCACCTTGATCATAGACAAGTTGTTCGGTTGAATAAACGCAATCAACTCGGTATTTACGTTTAGGGTTTCGAGAAAAACCATGAATACGCCGCAAATTATTACGTATTTTTGCTAGTAAGGGGTCTTGAATGGTGCGGTTTAAATCTGCAATTTGAATTTGAGTCGGGTCTGTTTGGCCGCCGGCACCACCTGAGCAAATCAATTTGATTTTTGAGCGGACGCAAAATGCGATGATTGCGGTTTTTGCTTTAACACTGTCGGTCGCATCAAAAATGTAATCAAAATCTTTGATTAAGTGTACTTCGAGATTATTTGGGGTAATGAATGTATGGCAAGGTCGTACATCTAACTCAGGATTTATTTCTAATAATCTTGCTGCCATAACATCGACCTTCATCTGGCCAATAGTCGATTGGAGGGCATGGATTTGTCGATTGATGTTTGAGACGCATAGATCATCCAGGTCAAATAAACTAATCGTGCCAATGCCTGAACGTACGAGTGCTTCAGCCGCCCAAGAACCAACGCCACCTATTCCAATTACAGCAACATGGCTCTGTTGAAAGGTTGATAAAGCTGTCTTGCCGTAGAGGCGGGCAATCCCCCCAAAACGAAAGTCATAATCGTTTGTCATGCAACTCAAAACCCTTAAATATGAAAACCGCCACTATATCTGGAAAACAAGCAGCTTGAAAATGAATCAGCACAAACCCTGCTGTAATCCCTAAATTTAGCTGACAAAATGACGATTTAAATAGCCCTTTTATTAGGTATTAAGGGAACTATCGTTAAGTATTACAGCAAATAAGGGACTAACATTGATGGTATATTCTATTGTTAATTTTTCGGCGTCGTTCTCTTAATTGATTACCTTTTGGTTCTTTATAACCGGCTCTTAGTTTTGCCTGAATTGTATCAAGTTTAGATTTTAAGGCATGACAGATTTTCTCTTGTTTAGATTTTTGCTTAAGTTGACGCGCCTTTTGGCTGTTTTTTTGTTGTTTGTTAATGGACTGATCTTTGAGTTTAATGGGCGCGTGATCCATTAAACTGCTCGGTGGTTTTGAGGTATTTACGGGTTGCCCCAATACTTTCGAAATATTAGTTCCTGTAACTGGTGCTACCGGTGGTTGATCAGAAAAGTGCCAACCCCCTTGGGCATCTTGCCAATGGTAATATTCTGAGCCTGCCACGGCTGGATTTCCGTTGAACAAAACAAGCTCAGTTATGAGCCAGCCTATGAGCATAAAAAGTCTCATTAATTCCCCTCCTTGGGATTTCACGTTTTAAAGTAATCAGTGTTATCAGTACGGGTGTTAGATATTGATTAAGTGACTAGCTCGTGTTCCATAAGGCCATACCGCTTTCGTTTTAGTGTAGACATTTCCTTTATGTCCACCACGACAAGCCCATCGACACAATCATTGAAATCTGGGTCTATGTTAAAGCCTAAGAATCGAGTACCACCTTGAGTGGTTAGATCTGCGTATTGTTTGTAAAGTGCAGGTACTGAGTAACCAAGGTGTCTCAATTGTGCTTTTAAAACAGTGAATGCCTCTTTGGCAGATTTATCTTGAAATAACTGACTTATCTTTTGTCGGGCTGCATTATCGATGGTGTAAGGGCGCTTACTTGGCAATGTTAGCCCTTGGCTGTCGGCGTAATAGTGTTGGTAATAACTAACGATGAGATCTTTTGCCGGGCGTGAGAAAGTATTGCTAATACTAACCGCGCCAAGTAAGTAGCGATACTGTGGATTGCGACGTAGAAACGCTGCAATCCCATACCATAAGTATTCTAAGCTTCTAGAGCCCCAATATTTAGGCTGTATGAAGCTTCTGCCCAGCTCTAGGCCTGACTGAAGAATTTGTTCAGTATCTTTGTTATAGTCGAATAAAGTTGAAGTATATAAACGGGGTTCATTGTGGGTCGCGCAAAGTCGGTAAGCGCCAACGACTTCCAAGTCGTCTTCATCCCATAACACGATGTGCATATAGTGTTGATCATAAGCATCAATATCACGCTCACTGCCTGTTCCTTCTCCAATCAGGCGAAAAGCCTCTTCGCGTAAACGGCCTATTTCACGTATTAAAACTGAGCCAGTTTGGCTGTGATACAAAAATATTTTTTTATTGTCTCGGGTCTCGCCTAAGGGTTCACACGCTTCAACTTCATGTTTTAACCGTTGACGGTCTTCAGGCGGCGCAATAGAGGTAAGGGTTCGGAAGAGTGATGGTTTATTTCGGCCGATGCGATAGACTTGTTTCTGGAATAATTTAACTTTTGTTTTAAGCGGAAGGCTTAAATCTTCATGTGCCAGTGGGTCAATTAACTCGCCTACCTTAATGCTCACCGTATTTTTCGATTGTTTGAGTGATTCTCGCAGCAACACTTTTAGTAATAACAGAGTTGAAATTGGTTTTGAAAAAAACGATAAACTATAAAATAAAAATGACTTTTTAGGGCTGACATGGGCGGGTAAAATTGGCGAATTGCTTTGCTCAGCAATGCTTAAAAAATCTGATTGCCAGTGGCTATCCTTAATTCGAAGTCGACTAAAGGAAGGTACATCGCTGGCTGGAAAAACTACTAATATACCTTCACCCTTTAGATGCTGGCATATGTGACTAAATTGCTGAGTAGCTTGAGGCGCATTTTTATCATAAGGTAAAATAAATGGTCGGAGCGGTGGCATGCTTGTTAAGGTAGGGTTTCCGATTATTTTTACATCGGATCGGGCTTCAGTCACAACACTCAGTAAGGCCAGTGCATCTAAAGCACCAATTGGGTGATTTGCAACTAGGACGACGCGTCCCAGTTTTGGGATATGATGTTGAGTATTTACCGCGATATCAACATCAAAGTAGCAAAGTGCCTGCTCAATATATGATAGGCCTTCATCGTTCGGGAAGGTATCATTAAAGCGCCTTAGCTCTTTTTCGTGTAACACACTTTTTAAGATGGACATCATGGTCTAACCATTAAAAGAAAGAACATGAAAAGCTTAAATTTTTCGATGACGGCGCTCGTTGTTGAGTAGTATTTCAATATCGCAGCTGATTATGCTATGCGCTCATATAAAAGATCCCAAACACCATGCCCTAAACGCTGACCCCGTTCTTCAAACTTGGTTAAAGGGCGGTAGTCAGGTCGCTCAGAATAATTCTGTTCACCGGCAATATTTTTAAAACCTTCAGCAGATTCCATGACTTTCATCATATGTTTAGCATAAGGCTCCCAGTCGGTTGCCATGTGAAAGATGCCCCCAATCTCAAGTTTAGGGCGAATGCTTTGTACGAATTCAGGTTGAACGAGTCGGCGCTTGTTATGTTTTGTCTTATGCCATGGATCCGGAAAAAAAAGTTGTAAACGGTTTAGTGCCTTGTCAGCAACTGAGTGTTTAAGTAATTCATTTGCATCAGCGCAAAATACTTTCAGGTTTGCTAATTCAAGCTCATCCGCTTTCATTAATAAAGCGCCGACACCAGGGCGATGAACTTCAATACCCACAAAATTTTTATCGGGTGCTTGCTGAGCCATTTCACAAAGTGAGCGGCCCATACCAAAACCTATTTCTAAAACAAGTGGGTTTGAATTACCAAAAAAATTGGCAAAATCCAATAGTGATGATGATAAATCAAGCCCGAATTTAGGCCACAATTCATCCCAACTAGTTTGTTGGCCAGTCGTCATGCGGCCGCTTCTGATCACAAAACTACGAATAGGTCTGTTCTTAAGAGCTTCATTCGTCATACATATTCCCACTACAAATGTTCATTTTCGCTTAAATATTTCAGCAAGCTGAAAGCCATTGGCTATAAATTGCGCGAATGATAGGAGCGGGAAGGGTAAATATCAAGAGACAGCGGTAGATAGTTGGCTAGATTCTACAAATGTTTTGATTTGGTCGCGTACTAAACGGTAGCTAACTAAGGTTTCTGCGTCGTTTTTAGCATTTTTAGCTAAAGCGGGCGGGTCATCAAAAGGAATATGTTTAACTGTAAGTGTCGACGGCAGTGATGGGCAGTGGTTCGCAGCATGATCACAGACGGTCACCACAAGATCGAACGTATTATCTTTCAACTCATCAACATTTTTAGAGTATTGACCTGACATATCTACACCAGACTCTGCCATGACGGAAATGGCAAAAGGGTTCATTCCATGTGTCTCGATACCGGCAGAGAATGCTTGCCATTCATTAGGTTTTAAGGCATTCACCCATGCTTCTGCCATTTGGCTTCTGCATGAATTGCCCGTGCAAAGAAATAGCACCTTTTTTTGCTGTGATGGCATATTTTGATCCTATGCAATGAATAATAAATAACCGTACTGCAGATTAGGACTTACAATCTTTAAAATAATTCCTTTTAAAATAGTCTAAATTTACACTTTTAGTAACAAAATGGTTCAAAATTTAACCACGTCACCAGAAATTTAGCCTTATACTGACTTTAACAGTTCATGAAATGCGATTGTGAACTGTCTTCCTTGAAATACCCCTTAGGAGCTCGCCTTATCTGTTGGGCGTCGCTCCTTTTTTTATGTGTTGTCATTATCATGGCTTAATTGAAATAATTTAGGCCTGACCATTTTCTTATAATCAGTCGGGGTTAAGCCCACTTTTGTTTTAAAGACTCGAGAAAAATAAGCGGTATCTTTATATCCTACATTTTCGGCAACGTCCTGAACGGTTAAGTCGGTAGTTTTTAATAAGTCTCTGCCATTTTCGATACGTAGATCTTGTAAGTATTGGTTGGGCGTCATGCCTAATGCTTGTCTAAAGCGACGCGTAAAGGTTCGCACAGGCATGTCTGCTTTTTCTGCCATCTGGGGGATATCGATTTCTTCATGGCATGAGACTCTTAGCCACTCTTGTACTTCAATAATGGACTCATCAGCATGTGCGGCATTACCAATCGAAAACATGGGTAAGTCATAGCTGCTGCCTACTTCATGTTCAAAGTGACGTTCAGCCATTTGGCGATGTTTTAGGCCAAAGGCTTGGCCGATTAAGTGGAAGACTAAATCCGACAAGGCATTGATGCTGCCTGCACAGTAGATGCCATGGCCATAGGTAATAAAGTGCTGGCGTTTAAGCTCAATTTTCGGATAACGCGCTTCGAAATCATCAAAGAAATACCAGTGTGTGGTAGCAGGGCAGTGATCTAATAAACCGGCTTGCGCTAAAAAATAGACCCCGGTACCGGTGGCGATAAACTTTGTACCTGCTTCATAGCGTTCTTTGAGTAAAGCGGGTAAATGAGGGTATTTATTGAGAATATACGAAGGGTTGCGCCAGCCTGGTGGAATGAATATCCAATCCATATGGCCTAAGTCTTGGAGTTTTTCTTCAATGTTTAAGGGGATTTCACCCGCAACTTGAGGTTGTTCGTCGACAATTCTCACCAGACTCAATTCAAGTTGGCGGCCTTCACGATCCATTTTGGCCATGGCATTCACAGCTTTCAATATCTCGTAGGGCCGTGTTACACCAGAGAATAAAACGCGGTCATAAATTAAAAATGCAGCGTTGATCATGCTAACCCACCCTACTTTGGCTGTTTTATTATAAAAAGTGCTATTTAGGACGTTTATAGTAGCGGAACACCTATTCACATGGAAGATGGCTGATGATCATTAATAAGGATAAATCAGCCATTTTTCGGGTGATTGAAGCGAACCTGATGTTGTGAAGAAACAATAAGACTCAAGCGCTAGACTGCCGATCCAGACCTCTATAAGCAAGCGCTTCACCTAAATGCGTGGTGTCGAGTTGCTCATCCCCGCTTAAATCGGCCAAAGTACGTGCAACTCGAATAACTCTGTGAGCACCACGGGCTGACAGCGCTAGTTTATCCATGGCGCGCTCAAGCATGCTTTGGGTTTGCGGTTGAAGTGCGCAAAAAAGTTCTAATTCGGCAGGCTTCAATTCATTGTTAAGTTTATTCTGTCGATCAAGCTGTCGTTGACGGGCTTGTTTGACGCGTTGATAAACGACAGCTGAACTTTCCGCGGGTGCCGATTTTCCGAGTAAAATGGCTCCGGCTTGAAAAGCAACTTCTACATGTAGGTCAAAACGATCTAATAATGGTCCTGATAGCTTCTTTCGGTAATTTTGGATTTGCTGAGGCGTGTCGGTGCAGGCTACTTTTGGATGTCCAGAAAATCCGCATGGACATGGATTCATTGCGGCTAACAGTTGAAACCGCGCGGGAAAGTTGATGGTTGCATTTGCCCGAGAAATTCGAATTTCGCCGCTTTCTATGGGTTCTCGTAATACCTCAAGTACCGATCTACCATATTCAGGTAGTTCATCTAAAAAAAGAACACCATGGTGTGCGAGGGAAATTTCGCCTGGTGAGGGGTGTGACCCGCCACCGACCAGTGCAACGGACGATGCTGTGTGATGAGGCGCTCTAAAGGGAGCAGAAAATAGTTTTTCGGCTTCACGAGCGGTGCCGGTTAATGAATAGATCGATGCGACTTCAACCGCTTCATCATTGCTTAAACTGGGCAATATACTGGGTAATCGAGCTGCAAGCATACTTTTTCCAGTGCCAGGCGGCCCATAAAAAAGTAAATTATGTCGCCCTGCTGCTGCTACTTCTAATGCTCTGCGTGCCTGTGCTTGACCTTTTACTTCATCTAAATCAGGAAGCAAACTATCAGGAATATCTAGTCTGTCAAAATGGATGGGTGCTATCTGGCTCTGCCCTGTTATGTGTTGGCAGATTTCATTGAGATGCGTAGCTGCAAATAGTTTTTCGCAATTTGATAAGACGGCTTCTGCTGAGTTTTCTGTCGCGATAAAAAGCGTATTCTTTTGTTTCTTGCAGGCAATTGCGGAAGGTAAAATACCTGTTACGGGTCGAAGTTCGCCTGTTAGTGCTAGTTCACCAATAAATTCGTAGTCTTGTATTGCATCGCTTTGGAGCTGCCCGGTTGCGACTAAAATACCGATTGCAATCGCAAGGTCGTAGCGGCCACCTTGTTTTGGAATATCGGCTGGCGCGAGGTTAATGGTGACACGGCGTGTTGGAAAGTCGAAACCTGAATTAATCAGCGCACTACGAACACGTTCCTTGCTTTCTCTGACAGCCATTTCAGGTAGGCCTACCATCGTAAGTGAGGGCAAGCCATTTGAAATATGTGTTTCAACCGTGACTTTCGGTGCATCCACGCCAAATTGGGCGCGGGTATTGATAATAGAGAGGGACATAGCACTCCTTGCTAATTAAACGCGTCCATTGCGTAAGTTTGTATTATCTTTAGTTATTTTTGATTTTATGAATCGTGATCTTAGGCTTCGCCCTTCAATGCAGCAAAATCTTTTTCCAACTGCTCTAATTTAGAGCGGGTACGTTCTAAAACGGCTTGTTGGGCATCGAATTCATCACGGCTAACGAGATCAAGCTTAGAGATAATACCGCTGACCAAAATTTTAATATGTGCGGTTAAATCTTCCTGGGCTGACTTACCCATATCAGGGAGTACCTGACTCACTTGTTCGTGGATAGTGTTTAAGAGTTCCTGAGGGCTGAGCATTAAAGTCTCCAAGTTAAATAAAGATATTATAGGCTTATAAATTAGAGGCGCACAGGGGTGTGCAGTGTTCTAAATTGTGTATTTATCATCAATGTGATGAAAGCTTAACACGCGCGTAAAATTGTTCACACAGACTTCTAGCTAAAATAGCGCCCATTTATGGTGCGTGTTAGTGTGTTGCGCACCATAAAGTTGCCGGCAGTGCGTGTCTATGCTTCTTTCTAAAGTCCATCATATTGTTTTTATTAAGAAAATTATTATTGGCACAGCCCCTGCTATGAACAAGAAGCGTTGTAATGCATGCCAGTTGGATGTAGCAACATAATAAAATCAATAATTTTACTTAAGCGGCATAACAGGAGACTCCTATGAAACTAGTCACCGCCATTATTAAACCCTTCAAGCTTGACGACGTTCGTGAAGCATTGTCAGAAATTGGTGTTCAAGGTATCACCGTAACAGAAGTAAAAGGCTTTGGTCGTCAGAAAGGACATACTGAGCTTTATCGTGGTGCAGAATATGTTGTCGACTTTCTACCTAAAGTAAAGGTTGAAGTTGCAATTGGTTCTGATTTGTTAGACCAGGTAATTGAGTCAATTACGAGTGCCGCGAATACCGGAAAAATTGGTGACGGAAAAATATTTGTTTCTCCATTGGAGCAAGTGATCCGAATTCGTACAGGTGAAACCGGTACTGATGCCGTTTAACTTATTCTAATTATATTTACGTTTATAACACGTTCTAGCAAGTCTAGTTCGGAGGGTTCTAATGGAAAATTTAACAAGTACAGTAACAGAAATGCAATATGCAATGGACACCTTTTACTTTTTAGTATGTGGTGCTTTGGTTATGTGGATGGCAGCAGGTTTTGCCATGTTAGAAGCGGGCTTAGTTCGTTCTAAAAACACCACAGAAATATTAACGAAAAATATCGCATTATTTGCGATCTCTTGCACCATGTATATGATTTGTGGTTATGCAATCATGTATAAAGGCGGCGCAGAATTATTTTTCCTAAGCGGCATTGAAGCAGATGGTGTTGCCGGTGCTGCTGAAGCAGCAACGTATGCACCTTCAGCTGATTTCTTCTTCCAAGTAGTATTTGTTGCAACGGCTATGTCGATTGTATCAGGTGCAGTGGCTGAGCGAATGAAGCTTTGGGCTTTCTTAGTTTTTGCTGTTGTGATGACAGGCATTATTTATCCAATGGAAGGTTCTTGGACATGGGGTGGTGCAGACGTATTTGGTATGTTCAGCCTAGGTTCATTAGTTGAGAGTGGAATGGTTGACGGTGAAATGACTTACTTTGGTTTCACTGACTTTGCTGGTTCAGGTATTGTACACATGGCAGGTGCTGCTGCAGCATTAGCGGGTGTATTATTACTAGGTGCTCGTAAAGGTAAGTACGGTAAAAATGGCGAAGTAAACGCGATTCCTGGTGCTAACTTACCAATGGCTACTTTAGGTACTTTTATCCTTTGGTTGGGTTGGTTCGGTTTCAACGGTGGTTCTGTATTAGCGCTAGCAAGTGTAGAAAGTGCAAATGCTGTTGCGGTTGTGTTCATGAATACTAACGCTGCAGCCGCAGGTGGTTTGATTGGTGCACTATTACTAGCACGTATCTTATTTAAGAAAGCGGATTTAACCATGGCGCTTAACGGTGCATTGGCTGGCTTAGTTGCAATTACTGCTGGTCCAGATACACCGACTGCATTGTCTGCAACGTTGATCGGTTTTGTGGGTGGCCTGATTGTTGTTATTTCTATTCTTTCGCTTGATAAGTTGAAGATTGATGATCCAGTAGGTGCAATCTCTGTACACGGTGTCGTTGGCTTATTTGGTGTAATGGTTGTTCCATTCACTAACGATGGAACAAGCTTTGTGGCTCAGTTCTTAGGTGCGTTAACTATCTTCGTTTGGGTATTTGGTGCTTCATTAGCAACTTGGGCAATTATCAAAGCAGTGATGGGCATTAGAGTAAGTGCAGAAGAAGAGTACGAAGGTGTTGATATCGCGGAATGTGGTATGGAAGCATACCCTGAGTTTACTAATAAATAAGTAGACGCTCAGTAAAGTATAAAGCGTGGTTTTTATAAGAAGTCACTCTTAAGTTAAAACACTTACCTCAAAAGGGTAAGTGTTTTTTTTTGCCTGTTCTTTGTAACGATGGGACTGAGAAAAGTACGTTTAATAATATATTTCGCAGTATATTTGAATCTGTTTTTAAGATGCACTAATTTTAGGGTTCGAAAACAGGATGACTTTAAAGGTAGATTGAATGGGGCAAGCAATAAAAGCCGTGTCTGGAAATGTGGATGATACCGCTGAAATTGCAGAAGACCCACTTGCTGAAGTTTAAACCTGCTGAGCGAAGGCAGTATGCACGTTGGCCTTGTACGATCACCACGCACGATAAAACACTTATTCAATGCCGCTCGTTAGATGTTTCAGAGCGAGGGATATCGATCTATTGTCCCGTCAATTTTAAGATGAATGTGATGTTTGTATTTGAGTTAAACGTTCGCTACAAGGGGTTGCATAAGAAGTTACGTATCTTGTCAAAAGTGAAGCGAACATCTATATAGAATGATGGCTTCACTATAGGGTTGCATTTCAAGGATGCAAATGAACTTGTATTTGATTTTTTAAATAAATTATCGACCAATAAGATCTAAGTATTAAGAATTCTTTTCATAAATTCCGGCACAGCAAGTGCGCCTTGGTGAATACCTAAATTATAGTATTCTGTTTCAAAGCTTTTATGCTCAATGTCTTTTGATCTAATGGATGAAACGGTTCCGCTTTTCAATGCCATGGTCGCACTCCACCAGCCTGTAGGATACACAGGCTGAGGAAAAGGCAGTGTATGTGTGTTCTCAAAACCCACCGCTTTCATATCTTGATGTACTTTTTTAATGATACTTTGGCTATGCAAGAGTGGCGACTCACTTTGTTGTACAACGATTCCATTTTTCGCTAATGCTTGATAGCAGTTGCGATAAAAATCAATAGCAAATAAACCTTCTGCAGGCCCTACAGGGTCAGTTGAGTCGATGATAATGACATCAATAGATCCGGCTGCCGCATTTTTTACCCATTTAATTCCGTCATCAAATAAAAGCTCAGCACGTGGATCGGTGTTTGAAGTACATAGTTCAGGAAAATATTGCTCTGAGAGTCGAGTCACGCGCTCATCAATATCTACCTGAGTGACTTTCTGAACAGAAGGATGCTTTAAAACTTCTTTTAACGTACCGCAATCACCACCGCCTATAATGACTACATTTTTAGGGGCAGGGTGTGTAAATAACGCTGGGTGAGACATCATTTCGTGATATAAAAAATTATCGCGCGTCGTTAGCATGACGCAGCCATCGATCACCATGAGGTTCCCAAATGTTTCAGTCTCATAAATTTCTAGAAACTGATACTGACTTTGCTCCTCATGGCTCTTGCTCTTGATCTCTAATGAAAAGCCAGTACCTTCATTTTGGAAAATTTCGGTAAACCATTTGTTTGAATCAAGTGCCATAAACCGCTCCTAACTATAATTCTATATTATGCGCAGCAATATTTAGTGTCGCGATAACTTTGTATCATCATAAAAATCCACATTCTATGCGCTAGTAAATTAATATTCAGCTAATTTTTATCAAAGTAAGTATATGCGTTAAAAAAACGACTAACTTTAAACATAACTGCGTTAGCATAGTGACTATTTAAAATATAGTGATAAATCCAACTGAGAAATGAATGAACTCGACTTTACAGGATAAGACGCCACCCTATAATCTCCATGCTTGGGGGGAAGGTTATGTATCAATTACGGAGCAGGGTGAGTTAGAGGTCTGTCCCGAACAAAACACAACACAAGCGATTAACTTAAAGCATCTACTTCATAAAGTACGTGCGTTGGGTTTGCGTACACCAGTGCTGGTGCGATTTAAATCAATTTTGCATCATCGTGTGAATACGCTTTGCGGTGCATTTAACAAACTTTCTGAGCAGTTGGACTATCAAGGTAGCTATCAAATTGTTTATCCCATTAAAGTTAATCAACAACGTAGAGTGGTTGAAGAGATCGTACGCGCAGAACCTGCATGTAGTGATGGTCAAATTGGGCTAGAAGCCGGTAGTAAACCTGAATTGTTAGCCGTATTAGCCATGGATTTAGAGCCGGGTTCGGTGATTGTATGTAATGGCTATAAAGACAGACATTACATACGCATGGCGCTATTAGGACAAAAGTTGGGTTATAAGGTCTTTATTGTTGCTGAAAAGCTTAGTGAGCTGACGGTGATATTAGAGGAAGCTAAAAAGTTAGACGTACAAGCTTCGATTGGCTTACGTGCAAAACTGTCAACGATAGGTAAAGGTAACTGGCAAAATACGGGCGGAGAAAAGTCTAAGTTTGGTTTGTCTTCGCAGCAAATCATTGAAGCGGTAGCGTTATTAAAGCAGCATAAACAGCTCGCATCATTTGAGTTATTGCATTTTCACTTAGGTTCGCAAATCGCCAATATCCGTGATATTCATAAAGGTTTCCAAGAGTGCGCTAAAATTTATAGCCAGCTTCATACTTTAGGCGTCCCGATTAAAACGGTAGATATAGGCGGAGGCTTGGGCGTTGATTATGACGGTACGCGTTCTCGAAGCGCCTGTTCAATGAATTACAATATGGTAGATTACGCGCGTAATGTGATTCAAGCTTTTCAAGAAGAAAGCGACCGTTATCATTTACCGCACCCTAATATCATTAGTGAGTCTGGGCGTGCGATTACGGCGCATCATGCGATATTAATTAGTGATGTGGTTGAAAGAGAAGCGCCTAAAGAATTCGTTGAGTCCTTCCCAGTAGCGGCTATTAATGAAAAAAGCCCGACGGCCTTGAAGCATTTATGGGATGACTACCAAGTATTGGCGCGTGGCCAATCAACGCGTTCTTTGTTAGAAATTTATCATGATGCGGCGCATGCCATTGAGGAGGCGCATAATCTATTTGTACATGGCGCTTTGACCCTGGAGCAAAAAGCACAGGCAGAGCATTTATATCTCTGTACTTGCCAGCAACTACGTCAACAATTAAAGCCGATTAACCAGGACCATCAAGAAATTATTGATGAACTGGACTTAAAGCTGGCAGAGAAACTATTCGTTAATTTTTCGCTTTTTCAATCACTTCCCGATGTATGGGGAATTGACCAGATATTCCCTATCTTACCACTTGAAGGTTTGAACAAACCTTTATCTAGGCACGCTGTCGTACAAGATATTACCTGTGATTCAGATGGGCGAATCGATCAATATGTTGCGCAACATGGTGTTGAACCGACACTCTCTTTACCTGAAAATAGTATTGCGGTGGGTCACGAAACCGAAACGCTTTGCTTTTTTATGCTGGGGGCTTATCAGGAAATTTTAGGTGATAAACATAACCTTTTTGGCGATACAGATTCCGTTGATGTAAGTATTAACGTTAGAGGTGAGATCGTTTTAGCGCATGCGATGCGTGGAAATACCATTGCAGATGTACTTCAGGATGTTAATTTTACCGCTGAGTACTTAATGAAAAATTACCAAGCATTACTCGATAAACAAAGCTTGTCAGAGGAAGATAGAGAAAAGTTTTTAATCGCTTTTGAAGATGGCTTAGAAAGTTATACTTATTTAGGTTAAACGAAAATGGCTTAGTTTATTTCATTTGATACGTAATAACATGTTAGTTAAATTTAAACACACTATATTTATAGTAAGTCTGCTGCTATTTAGCCGCTATGTTTCGAGTGCTGTTATTTTGCAATACCATCATGTAAGTGATGATACGCCAAGCATTACAAGTATATCGCCTAAGCTGTTCGAGCAACATTTAAGCTATATAAAAGCGCAGGGCTATCAGGTTTGGGGCCTACCCAAAGTGGTTAGTTATCTGAAAGCGAAAAGAGACATTCCCAGCAATGTGACGGTGATTACCTTTGATGATGCTTATGGCTCAATTTATCATACTGCCTACCCAATATTGAAAAAGTACCACTGCCCCTTTACTGTATTTGTTGCTATAGAGCCCGTTGATCAAGCGCTTAAATCGTTCATGTCTTGGGAGCAACTCAAAGAGCTTTCAGAAAATGGCGGCACGATTGCTAACCATACTTTAAGTCATACCCATCTAGTCAGAAAAGCGGAGGGTGAAAGTGAGTCTGACTGGCTGAAGCGTGTTGGTCAAGAGCTTCAAGGAACAGAAGATAAGTTGATAAAAGAGCTAGGCAAGAGCCCTAAATTGTTAGCCTATCCTTATGGTGAGTTTACCGGCAAAATTCAAAAAATGGTGGCTGATATGGGGCTTGTCGCATTTGGACAGCACTCCGGTGCCGTTGATTTTCGGTATGAACTGACTGGTTTACCGCGCTTTCCCATGAATGATAATTTCGGAGTGATGGAACAATTCAAAATAAAGTTAGCAAGTCTCCCACTTCCTTACAAAAAAATCACACCCGCTAGCCATTTACTGACAAAGGATGAAACGCTGAAAGAGGGCATGAAAATAGAATTCTACCCAGAAAAAATTCAGACGGAGCAGCTAGCCTGCTATTACGCGAATCATGGAAAGATAAAGTTAGATGTCAGCCAAAATGAACAGCGAATTTTAGTGACAACGGAGCCCTTACCGGCATTGTTACCCGGTAGATCCAGAATTAATTGTACAGCCCCTTCTTCAGAGGCCGTAAATTCAGGCAGATATTATTGGTTTTCACATTATTGGATGCAAACACTACCTTCAGGTGAATGGTATCCTGAGCCGTAATGAGGGACTAGATTTTATTAGCCTGTAAGAAATCAAACATTGCCAGCGCCGATACTTTCGGTACTTCGATCATGGCAAGGTGGCCAATGTCTTTAAGTACCAGCTTTTCTGCATTAGGAATTAATGCAGCGTACTTATCAATGTTGGCAGCGTTAATAGCGCGGTCTTGGTCACCCCAAATAATCAGTACGGGTGCTTGAATTTGCTTTAATTTTATCTCGAAGCCTTTTTTAATATCAGCGTGTAGATCTTCAAATATTCGTTGATTTATTTTAGTACGGCTGGCGGCCCTTTCTGCTTCTACCCGAGTGATCGCGGCAGGAATAAAAGGCGGCTCTTCCATCACAAATGCCATTACACCATCAAAATCTTCTTCCTTAAGGGTAACAAGGGGGTTGATACCTTCTTTAAGTAGTTCGTCCATTTTTGACGGGATATCATGTACGCCTGCGGGACTAATTAAGGTCGCAGAAAGTACTTGTTGTGGGTGTGTCGCAGCATATAAAGAAGAAATCGCCCCACCCATTGAATTGCCTACTAAATGAAACTGATCGAGACCTAGCTTAAGTGCAACCTGGCGAACGTACTCTACTTGGCTTTCTACGCTATAGGATTGAGAGAAATCTTGTTTATTTGCACCATGTCCCAGTAAATCGAGGGCGACGATATGATATTGCGTATATAAGTGGCTCGAGAATCGTAACCAATGTTCTTTAGTTGCACTAAAACCATGTAGCATGATGATAGATTCTTGACCTGCTCTTTTGGGGCTTTCCAAATATGAAAAATCCTGTTGGGCCAGTCCTCGTTTATAGTTGCTCGTTTTAGAGACTAACTCAGCTTGTGAGGCTTCAAAGTTGATAGCCCAATCATAAAAATCATAGCGGTAATGGTTACTCACTAAGTGAAAGGAAGCGGTTGCGGCAATAATAAGGCCGAAACATAAAAGCAGTTTTTTCATATTCTTCTCGTTGTTTTTTAATGTATATCGTTTTTATTAGTAAGTCTGAAGTAGACCATACGATATAAAGAGAAGAAAGATCAATGCATGTGAATGAAAAACTGAATTTTATTCACATGCTAAATAGGTGTTTAGGTCTAGAATTGTACTGATAATAAATCAGAAGGGCATTATCTCATCTTAATGGAGTATCGGAATGTCTTGGGGGCAAAGTAATGCTTTTAAATCGTCCAGTTGGTTTTGTGCCTCATGCAGCACTTCTTGGCTTTCTTCAGGGGTTAGGCCTCTATCACCAATCTTTTTAAAGGATGGGATTTGGTCAAAAGGTGGGTACTTAGGGTGACTCTTTTTACCAATGTAAGAGTGGATGCTCGCGACGATCGTAATGTCGACATAACTGGGCTTATCGTGTGGTGATTGAAAGGTCCAATTATTACTATTTTTAGCCACTTCAATTAAGTCTGCAGAAAAACCCCAATGATTAAGTATTTGAGCACCAATTCGACTTTTTAACGAATTAATGATTGCATCAATTTTATAATCTAGTTTCATGAATTCAGGGTAATTCTCAATATAGTTCAGAATCGGAATGGCACCTATATCCTGCATTAGCCCTGCTAACATAGCTTGCTCAGGGTTCATTCCTGGCGTTTTAGACGCTAACACATAAGAAATTGAAGCGACTTCGCTGGAATGCGCCCAAAGCTGGCCCATTTTTTGTTGTAGTACTTTATTTTTGCTTTTAAATATTTCTTTTAAAGCAAAAATAGTAATGAGCTGTCGTGTGGTATTAAAACCAAGCCTAACAATCGCATCCCTGTTACTGGTGATTTCAGTTGCTGTACGATACAGTGGGCTATTACATGTTTTGAGTAATTTTGCCGTGATAGCGGGGTCGTTATTCAATACTCCAGCCACATCTTTAACGGTTACATTGGGGTCATCCAGCAGGTGCTTAATACGTAAAGCCACGTCTGGAAACGATGGTAAGGTTAAATTATTTGATTTGAGGTCAGCTTCAAAGCTTTTACTAATATCGTTAACTTCATGGCCTGAATGAACATCACTCACATTATAATGAGTAGATTTATCTTTGGGTAACTCATCCAAAAGTGCATTCACTGTGGCTTGTTGGATTAACGCAAATACACAAGGCGTTTTTGTTCTAACGATGTATTTTCTAGGTTGCAGTAAGGCAATGGCCGTGCGTGCGCTTTCCGAACCAGCACTTACCTCTTTAAATCGACCATCAAAGGACTCCAGTTCAATCGTACCTTCTATTAGAAAATACTCTAACTTGTCATGGTTACCTAATTCAATTACTACATCATCAGTCACAAACTTTTTTAAGATAGATTTTGCCACAACCAATACCATTTGCTGTTCCGAAAGTCGGTCAAAAGGGCATAGATGTTGTAGTTGTTCAAGGCTTGGTTTCGGTTGATTCATGGCGCTCGTTCGTCCTTCCTATAGTTCAAATAGTAATGCTTATATCGTCCAAGCCTAAACAAAAATAATTCACCGAAAATCTATTCAAGCTATGTTTAGAATAGTACTAAGTCTCTATAAGTCACTAATAAGTGAAAACTTATTCCCCTTTTGCTAGTTTTCTGCCTCAGTAAGGCCATGAGCATTAAATAGATAATGTGAATTGCGTGAAAAATGTACAGTTTTTATATTGACCAAATTCACACATCAAGTTAGCATGCCCCCCAGCTCAAGGAATGAGGTTAAATTGAATGATTTAGCTTCTCAGAGCATTGAAGGTATCAACCAGTCCCTACACTGGTGGTCGCTGTTTTCAAACGCAAATACAGGATGTTTATGCGCAGTCAAAAAGTGCCTTTATTCAAGGTATATCTAGTATTTTTACCTATATTTCTTTTTGTTTACTCGTGGTTGTTAGCTTTGTTGCGCTTGCCTTTCATACAGCATACCCATAAAACAGGGGAGCTATCATGACAGAAGGTAGTACCGTCACTGACTGCTGGGGCGAATTGTTCTATATCACCCCCGGATTAGGGCTAGAGCTTGGCTTTGATGGGCCGCAAGGCTTTCCTTTACCGTTTCATAATGAGCTCAGTGTCGCTATGTTTCTTGGCACGCTATCCTCTTTTGACCTCTCCTTGCTGAGTCAGCGTTTTAGCCCCAGAGCACTACACGCCCATAAAGACATCCAGCGAGCGATCATACGTGGTCGTTTACTCGTATTCCCAATGGACATGCCGACCGCCTTAGTGAGTGCCGTACAAAATAATGATCGGCCGAATCAATCTGCCTCAGCGCAGTCAAAAAACAAGGCTTTCAATACCCGTAATATAAATACTTATAGTCCGGCGAATAACGATCTAGAATGTGTGAATCGCACCCAAGAAGTGATTCGTAGCGACATAAGAAATGTACTACAGCAAATTGTTGAGCAAGAACGTATTGAAAGCCGAAAAATTGAAAAGGCCTATAAAAATAAAAGCACGCTCGGTAAAACGGGGGCACTCTTACAGTACTACAGAAAAGGTTTGCATCAAGCCACCGAGTCGTTTCTAACGTGGGTGAAAGACGTCAATGATGTCGTGAGTATAAATCAGCGTCTGTTAAGAATGCATATGGCCGTACAAGCTGTCAGCCATATTGAAACCGATAATCGCTATGAACTATATCAAAAACTATTAAACGCAGCCGAAAAGAAAGAACTCGTCGAAGCGCTAGGGTTCGACCCAAGCCTCGTCACGACAGGAAAAGTCACCGAAGTTTATTCACTCGCTAAACTCATTCATGATGACCACGCCACACGGCAGATCATCAAACATTTCATTCAAAATTATATCGACGCCCAGCATCAACTCGAATGGAGTGAAATAGCCGGTGGCGCAACCTTTGAAACCATCCTGACGGCCTTTTTCGCCGTGGTTACTGGTGGCATCGGTGCGATAGCCAGCTTAGGCGCCCAAGCAAAAAAACTCAGCCAGCTGAAAAAACTTGGTGAATTGTTGAGTGAACTAGCAGAGTTACTGAAAAAAGTACCGAAAGCTAGAAAGCGCACTATGCGTGAGCAGAAAGAGAGAGAAGATAAAAAGGAACGGAAGAAGGCTCCGAAGGCGGAACAGAAACCTGAACAGAATCCCCCTCCTGAAAAACGGGATAAAGATGAAGAGACGGAAAATACCAATGATGATACGATTCAGGAAGAAAGTGTTGATCAAAATAAGAAAACATCTAGCCAGCTAACTCAGGAGAAAATTTCTAAGGCAGATCAACCGCTAGAGCCTATCAATCCTAATAAAGCTATGCATGGACATGGTAATGCCGAACATGGCTCTCAAACTACGCAAATACAGCAAGAACGTAGAATAGTAACTGGAGTTAAGCCATCTGGAGAGCTGGGGAACCCGACATCAAAGGCTTCGAAGTTTTTAACTCCAGAAGCTGAAATTGAAGCGTTGGACAAGGGTAGAGCAAAGCTCGAACAGGAAATCAAAGATCAAAATATTCCAACAATAATAAACGGTGAGCCAAACCGTCATGCTGTGATGGTTGAATCTAACAAACGTGAAGGGTTTGGAGAGAGGTGGATTCGGGCAAAAGATTCAAGTGGAAAAAATTTGAAAAATGAAAATGGAAGTTTTATACCTCAAAAAGATCCAGTAAAATTGAATAAAGCAAAATTAATCTATGAATATGTACCAAGTAAAAATAAATGGGAAACAGTTACATATTTTCCAGTTGAATAAGAGGTTATAAAATGAATTTAGAAAGTTTAACCGAGAGTCTCAAACACGAGTTTCTATGTTATTACCATGCGGACTTAATATCTGTTAACTGGCAGGATAAGGATGTTGCTTATACCTTGGCTTGTGAATCTGCAGCAAGGCTCGTTAGAGTTGTCGAGGAAAAGGAAGATTTAATTGAACTTTTGAAAATCCTAATTGCTAACCGGTCACACTCTTTAAATGAAAGCCTTGCTGAAGAAACAGATATTGAATGGAATATAGAGGACGACGATTGGTATGGTTATAAAACGTTACTTGAAGGAATAATCAAAACACTTGAAGAAGATTAACAATTAGTTTGGGAGAACAAAATAAGGTGTGAGTATACTCAAAACAATACTATCAACCGTATTTGGTTACAAGGATGAAACTATGCCAAGATCATCTCGGTTATGCCCTGCATAGAACCCACAAGACTCCTCCAGAGCTATTTGTTCTAAATCACACTGTAGTTAGCTAGAACTTGGCTTTGATGGGTCGCAAGGCTTCTCCTTACCGATACATAATGAATTCAGTGTCGCTATGTTTCTTGGCACGCTATCCTTTTTTGACCTTTCCTAGCGGAGTCAGCGTTTTAGCCCCAGAACAATACACGGACATAAAGACATCCAGCGAGCGATCATATGTGGTCATTTGTTCGTATTTCCAATGGAAGTGACGATTGGCAAGCAGTTGATTAAGGTAATTAGCATGAAGGCTGAAGAAAAGAGTTTAGAAAATTTTGGCGGTTTAATTAAAATACTTAAAAATGGTAATAGAGTTGTTACATTTTCATCTTGCGAAATTACTCAAGAAACTATTGAATTTATGGCAAAGAGTATCAATATTGATAATTTACTTTTTTATTATTGTGACTTTAAAGAAATTAATCTTTCGCATTTAAATAAATCAAACGTTACAGCATTATCTTCCATGCATGGAAATTTTAATAATGAGCACTTGAAACAACTTGCAGCTATTGCATCTTTAAAAACTATTAAACTACATGGTTCAAAAGTATCAAAGGATGCCATTCAGCAGTTTTTATACGAAAGACCTGATGTCAAACTTATTTAGTCTAGAAGGGAAGCAACCAGAAGGTCTGTTTTTGTACAGCAGGTAATTTAGCAATGGATGCAGGGTGGAAAGAGTATTCACAAAAGTTCAGAGGGATATTAATAATTAATTTAGGCCGTCAAAGAAAGGTGTGAGTGTTTTGGAAGCGTTACACTGCTCCCAATTATTTCGAAACGGGCTCGTTGGGGCTTATAAGTGCCGATCAATTTTTATGATTCCGACAAGCTTTATTCTTTGTCTCCTAGTTGCTATTCAATTTCCTCTACAGCATAAAGGCTGAATAGCTCAGGCAGCTTGAGAGAATATTCATCAAGAACGGGGCGCTTTGATGCCAAGTTAGTGATTATTTTCCGCGCAAAGCGCTCTTCTGAGTGGTGTACTGCTCGATGACAAAGACAAAACACATTACTAACCCTATCCATAGTTTTGAACAGGAAGTATATATGGACGATACTTAGCGTCATGTTGAAGTCTTATTTCATTCACTTTTTTATTTAAAAACGAAAGAATTTAAAGTACCGATTATTGCGAAGAGACAAGATGTCAAAACTTAAAACCTATCTGCCGAATGAAACCGGGCAAGACTACATTTGTTCTGATATACATGGACATTTTAGTTTGCTTGAAACGCACCTTGAAAACATTGGCTTTGATAAAACGAAAGACCGGCTATTTTGCCTTGGCGATTTAATTGATCGTGGTGATGAGTCAGCTATGGCGCTTGATTACCTTAGAAAGCCTTGGTTCTATTCTATTTTGGGTAATCATGAGTTGATGCTGATCGATGCGTATGAAATAGATAAAGATCATGTATTACAGCAATGGTATCAATGGGGAGGCGCTTGGGCTGAAGATTTAAGCAAGGAAGAGCTTGAACCTTTCTATGATGCAATGGTTGAGTTACCGATGGCCATCGAGCTGAATTTGAATGGCGGCGTGAAGATAGGCTTGGTGCATGCAGAATTACCACTCAATTGTAGCTGGAATGATGTGTATTTAGGCTTGTCAGGCAAAAAATCGACTGATAACAGTACGTATACTCCTTTGTTGCATGGGATGTTTTGGAATAAAGGACAGGCTAGCTCAATTGATGCGGGACTTGGAGAAATAAAACCCGTTGATCATGTAGATCATGTGTTTCATGGGCATACAATTATGAGTGATATTACGCGCTGTGCAAATAGAACGTTCATGGATTTGGGTGGATACGAAACAGGAACACTTGGCTTGCTAAATGTTGAGCATTATTTGAAACTGTCTGCGCCTAAAGCCACTGTTTAAACAGCCAAAAGTATACTAAGCCCTCAAGTAAAATCGCCGACGTAACGCCGACATGCTATTACCTATCTGACTTAAGTTATTCCAATAAATCTTGTTAATACGATAAATATAGACTATTAAATAGAGATGTTATTCACTCGCTAAACCAGTATGAAAGTCAGGGAATATATCACTATGAAAATACGTTGGAAAATAGTTTTAGTGTCCAGCCTTAGTCTCATTGCTGCCATGATCGTTACCCAAACACTGAATATGAATCTTTTTAGCAGCACCCAGAGTGAAGTTCAGGAAGTGACAGAAGCACTGCTTTACAAAGAACTTGGAGAGCGTCTTTTAAGTACAGGTAGATTTGAAGGAGAAAAAATATCTGGCCAACTTAATCGTGCGATGATGAGTGCCCGTAGTTTACGCTCGGCTGTTGAAGCCCTTCGACTGGAAGCCAAAGATCAGCCTGAAGCACTTAAGCAGATCCGCCCACGAATTTTGAAAATTTTATACCGAATGCTTGAAAATGAACCCCGTTTTGTGGGGTCTTACACGGGGTTTGAGCCGAATGCACTTGATGGGGCAGATAGCTCGGTTGCTAAAATGCCCGGTCAGGATGATCAAGGGCGTTTTATTCCTTGGGCTTATCCAGATCCGACTACAGGGAAAAAATTAGTTGAGCCTTTGCTGGGTATGGAAAGCCAAGAACGAGATGCCAATGGTATCCGAGCGGGTGAGTATTATCTTTGCTCTAAAGAGTCGAAACATGATTGCGTGATAGACCCTTATCTCTACCCGCTAGGTGGTCAGGAGGTTTTACTGACCAGTATGGTAACCCCTATGTTGGATGATGGTAAATTTCTTGGGATCGCAGGGATAGATTTACCTGTTCCTTTTATCCAACAAATCTCTGAAGAAGTCAGTGCTGGATTGTATGAGGGAGATAGCATTGTTGTTATTGCCAGCCACATTGGCATTATTTCGGGGCATAGTGGCGACCCTAAACTATTAGGCAAAGGGATTGCAAAAGTACTTGGCGGTGAAAATTTAGAAATGCTAAATGCGATTCAACAACATAAAACAGCTTTTATTAAAACAGATGAGCGATTAATAGCAGTAGTGCCCTTTAATATCGGCGATCTGAATAAACCCTGGACAATCTCAATTTCTGTCCCGATTAAAAAGGCCGCAGCATCTCTCATCTCTCTTAACAATACCCTTGAAAATAAAAAATCTGAGGCGAGAAACTACTCAATTATTTTATCCTTGATTTGTATTTTCGTCGCCGTATTCTTTATCGCACTTGTGGCAGACTCCATCACTAAAGCACTGACGCAAGCTGTAAAATTTTCCCATGATTTAGCCGAAGGCGACTTAAGGTCAACTATTGCAGTCAAAGGAAAGGATGAAACTGGTCAATTGCTTTCAGCAATGGACTCTATGAGCCAGAAACTGAGACATGTAGTGCAGCAAATTCAAGATAACTCTGAACAAATTTCTAATGCGGCCGCACAAGTAAGCGACACCGCCAATTCACTCAGTAGTGCGGCGAGTGAGCAGGCAGCCAGTGTTGAAGAAACCAGTGCTTCAATTGAAGAAATGGGGGCGTCTATTAGTCAAAATAATGAAAATGCCCAGATGACTGACACAATCGCCACTGAATCATCGATTGCAGCTTCAGAAGGTGGAGAATCAGTTGCTGGAACCGTTAAAGCAATGACCCAAATAGCTGAGAAGATCTCGATTATTGAAGACATCGCCTACCAGACCAATATGTTAGCACTTAATGCTGCGATTGAAGCTGCTCGTGCAGGAGAACATGGAAAGGGTTTTGCCGTCGTGGCGGCTGAGGTAAGAAAACTGGCTGAGCGTAGTCAAATAGCCGCTTCTGAGATCAGTACACTAACCAGTGATAGTGTAAAAGTAGCTCAAAGAGCAGGCTCGCTCCTTGAAAAAATGGTACCGGATGTCACTAGAACAGCCCAATTAGTTCAGGAGATTAGTGCTGCATCAGAAGAGCAATCTAGTGGTGTCGGACAAATAAACACTGCTATGCAACAACTAGATAGAGTGACTCAACAAAATGCGGCAGGCTCCGAAGAATTGGCGGCAACTGCAGAAGAAATGCAAGCTCAGTCTGCTAATCTTCAGCAGGTTGTTAGTTTCTTCCAGTTAGAAACAAGCTCTGCACATAAACTAGCGCAGGCTATCCCACCAAACTCAAACAATTCAAATACAGTACCTACTATACCTGTTAAACGAAATGCCATACTTGATGACTCGACTCAAGTTGATGAGACTCAGTTCAAGCGATTTTAAATGGGTAATATATTTATAACTTAATACCCAGTTATTTATGTTATTAAAGGCATGATTAACTAGGCATAAACACCACTTAGGTCAGTCGTATTCGAAATTGATGAACGGTATTCAACGTGGAGTTAATGATGCTCTGCTCTTTTTAAAGTTGAGGTCAGAATAAAATTTATGATGATTTTAACTATTCTAAATTCCCTATTTATAAAAACTAGAAACACATAGCCCCCCCCCTCAGTAAAATACGATAATCTCATCTGTCGAGCTGATTGGTTTTCCTGACATATAATTGTTTCTCAACTATAGTTTAATTTTGTAGGTCTCTTGGTTTAAAGGGGGGAGTGATGAAAATGAATCGTATGATCCAAAATCACGGTTTCTTTTTAAGCTGTTTATTTATGTTTTTTGTAAACAGTACGTTGTTAATGGCTGAATGCAATAAAGAGTTAGTTAATGGCTGGGGAGGTGAATGGGAACCCTTTTTGATGGGGACTTAAGAAAGAGCAGAGTCTGCATATTTTACCAAAGCGTATCGTAGTGAAAGTGTTGCCCTGTTTGTTAGAAAAGCAGATATAAAGAAATATGAACACTACTCATTGAAGGAGTTGGCGAATGTTCTCACTGGTATTGGTGTTGAATATGGAAATACATACGGCAATGAGATGGGTGGTTTGTTGGTAAAAATGGGTGAGAAGGTACAGCGTGTCAATAACAATACCCAAACTTTTAGGCGAGCGGATTGATGGTTATTTAGGTCACCTTCCTTATGATGTAATGCAGATAAAAAATATAGGACATGAAGATAAAATCACGTATTTACCTTTGTCATTAGTAAATACTGGTGGTATATATTTAATGGTTAGTAAGCTTGCTAACTCTGAAGAAGTTTTTAAAGCCATAGAAGCAGGCCTTGCTGAAATAAAAGCAAACGGTACTTATGACAGAATTATTAAAAAATATAGTGATAAGTACGGCTTAACGAATTGGTAGTTGGGTATGGGGCGTTGGGTAGTTTTGCAGCTAGATGGCTGAGCTGCAAAGGCCGCTAAGAGAAAGCGGCTTGATGGAATTTTAATTGGGCTGTTTGTCCTCCATCTGGAAAATGATGGTAAACGACTCGGCTGACATTGGCGTAAGGTACATCAAAATTCCATAAGTTCTCTTTTGGCATACCGAGTACGCGGCTTAAAATTGCACGTATGACCCCACCATGACAAACCAATAATGTGTGCTCACCTTGGTTATTTAAGATTAGTTCATCCCATGCGGTATTGATGCGTTGTGTAAAGTCCGTTAAACGTTCTGAACCTTTTGGTGCGTGGTTGTCAGGGTCTTGCCAGTAATTGCGTAGCGCTTTTGGTTCTTGCTTCATAAGGTCTTTGATTCGCAAGCCTTCCCATTCGCCAAAGCTGATCTCCCGAAATTCTTTGTTAATTTCATGTTCGATCTTTAGTTTGGTGCTGAGCTCTTGTGTAAAGGCATGGCATCGCGAAAGAGGTGAAGTTAATAATTTAGTCCATGGTTTATAATCGCCGACACTTTCACGCATTTGTTGCCAGCCTAGATCTGATAAGGGGTCATCTTGAGTGCCTCGAAGTCTTTGGCCACCTACGGGCTCTCCATGGCGAATTAAATCTATAATTGTCTCAGTTGACATTGATAAGGCTCCTCAGTGCTGTTTGGTTTATACTAAGTGTAGATTTTATTAGAACACACTAATGGGTGCCCATCCAGAAATGACACCTACTGCGGATGCCCCAGAATCTGAAACTGATAACCACAATATACAGTTGTTTAGAATAATTAAACGCCTATATATTGTGGCACCATTTTCAAATTCTGGAATGTCCTCGCTACGGCGCTATTTCTAGATAGGCGCTCATTACCCTTTTTTGGAGAAAACATGCTAGAAGTAAATGAATATTTTGATGGTAAAGTTAAGTCAATTGCATTTAAAAGCTCAACATTGCCAGCAACAGTTGGTGTGATGGTTGCCGGTGATTACACTTTTGGTACCAGCCAAAAAGAATATATGACCGTTGTGAGTGGTGAATTAATTGTTAAACTGCCGGGCTCAGAAGAATTTGTTTCATTTAAAGATGGGGAAACTTTTATTGTTGAAGCGAATCAGTCATTTGATTTGAAAGTGCCTCAAGATACGGCCTACTTGTGTAAGTACGAATAAGCATCTTAAGTGATGCTTATACACGGTATCGTCCTTGATGCCGTGTCTCATGTCAGTCTGATTTATTTTGATATTTTCCGTTCTTTAAAGTAGATGGGTACTTCCTCTAAACCTAATAAATCTCGACGAACCAAATCCAGCGCTAATGCCGAAACAATTTGTTGGAAAAAAATCCGGTTCCCTGGAAAATAAAACGCACCTGCCTGCATGGATGTTTGGCTTCCCCAAGCGAGATAGACGGTTCCAACGGGTTTGTCAGCCGTGCCGCCGTTCGGGCCAGCAATGCCAGATACTGATACACCTACTTCTGCTCCGCTTGCTTTGAGCGCGCCAGATAGCATTTGTCGAACAACCGTTTCGCTGACTGCCCCCTGCTCTGCCAAATCATTTTCTGATACGTTTAACAGATTTGTTTTGACTTTATTGGAATAACTGACATACCCCGCTTCAAATACACTCGAAGCACCGCTGACTTCAGTCAGTAACGAAGCAATTTTTCCACCAGTACACGACTCAGCAAAAGTGATCGTCTTATTTTGTTTTGTGAGTAAATCTACCACAACTCTAGCGAGTGATCGGTTGTCATCAGTGACAATATGCGCGCCCACTAAGGCTTTGATTTTTGCTTGCCAATCATCTAATAAAGCATGGTCTTCTTGATGGTCCACTTTGAGCTTAAGTTCAAGTAAAGGCATTGAGGCTCTAAAACCTAGCTCTAATTGCTCTGGCCAGTTTGGATAGCTTTTCGTAATAAGCTCTTGAAGGTTTGATTCACCATAGCCAAACACTCTAAAACGTACTCTTTTTGGTCGATGCGTATTGGGTAATAATTTGCTCAATTGTGGCAGTATTTCTTGAGCCATCATCGTTTTTAATTCATGAGGAACGCCGGGAGTGCAAAATATAAGGCAGCCATTTAGTTTGACCTTGAACCCGACGGCCGATCCGTTAGCGTTGGCCACAATCTCAACGCCTTTGGGTAAAATAGCCTGCTTTCGATTCGCTTCGCTTAAGCCATAATTGCGTTTAGCGCACCATTCCACCAAATGTTTGATCGCAACAGGATGCTCTTCAAGCGTTACATCCATTGCTATTGCCAAGGCTTGTGCTGTTAGATCATCAGTTGTGGGCCCAAGTCCACCATTTACAATGAGCGCCTCTGACGTTTCACTTAGGCGTGAGATTTCACTCACTAATTGGTCAATATCATCAGACACGGTCGCTTTGTAGTTAACTTGAATGCCAGCATCGAGGCTCATTTTCGCAATCATCGCGGAATTACTGTCTAGCGTGTCGCCAGTCATTAATTCATTACCGGTTAACAATAATTTGAGATTCATAGTTTGCCTGTTTAGATCTGAGGTGATTGTAAAAATGGCTTAATCGGGCTGTTTTAATATGAGTTAAAAAGGTTAGCCTTTTAACTGTGCTGACATTTCGACAGAACGTTCAGCCGCAGCATTTATTGCCGATTCAAAAATTGAAACTAAACCTAAGGATTCAAAGGTCTGAATCGCGCGTTCTGTTGTGCCGCCAGGTGACATCACGTTGCGTTTCAATTGAGCAGGCTCTATATCGCTACTTAAAACCATTTCAGCGGCACCCGCAACGGTTTGTGCAGCTAACTTACGCGCGGTTTTAGGTGATAGCCCTTGTTTTATTGCAGCGGCTTCCATTGCTTCTATAACTAAGAAAATATAGGCAGGACCGCTTCCTGACAGCGCCGTGACAGCATGTATTTGGCTTTCATCTTTAACCCATTCAACAATGCCAATCGCAGCGAATAACTCACTAGCGGCTTGTTTTTGGGCATCGCTAACCTGTGAATTTTCAATTAAGCCACTGGCACCTTTTAAAACTTGGGAGGGGGTATTCGGCATGCAGCGAATAATCGGTAAGTTGTTCCCTAACCACGCGTGAATACTGTCGATACTGATACCAGCTGCAATTGAAATAATGAGTGGCTGATGACTAAGGGAATTTGAAATTTCTTCGCAAACACTTTGTAAAACCTGAGGCTTAACACTTAAAACTATAATGTCGGCGTTAGAAACGGCCTGCTGATTGTTAGTACTTATTTCAATATTAAGGGTAACTTTTAAAGTGTTGAGGTTTTTTTCATTAGACGGTGCGCTCGCGATGATTTGCTGTGCAGGAAAACCATTTTTAAGAAGGCCACCAATAATACAGCTTGCCATGTTTCCAGCGCCAATAAAGCAAATTTTACTATCATTTAAGTTCATGTAATAACTCGTTTAAATAAATGGTTAGAGGCCTTTGCACGATTTCTACTTACGTAAAATTTACCGAAATGACAGCAAGTGGCTTTCATGCAAGGTTCTCGATTAAATCAAAAGGTTTCTAGCTTGTTTTGTTTTCTGTACCTACTGTCTGGTCAATTACAGGCGTAGCCCAAATAGAGCCGTGCCAACTCTGACCATAGTTGAGCCATTATTGATGGCTGCTTCTATGTCTCCTGACATTCCCATTGAAAGCGTATCAACGTCTGGGTAAAGCGCTTTTAGCTGTTTAAATAATGATTCCATTTCTAAGAAGGCGCTCTGAAGTGCTTCTGAAGATTGCACGGCTTTAGGAATGGTCATCAGCCCTCTTAGTGTTAAATGAGGTAAAGAGTAAATGAGCTTTGCTAAGGACTCAACTTCTTGAATATTTAGACCTGATTTATTTTCTTCATGGTTAATGTTGATTTGAATGCAGACATTAAGCGGCTTTAAGTCTGATGGACGCTGATCATTTAAGCGCTGCGCTATTTTTTCGCGGTCGACACTCTGCACCCAGTCAAAATGCTGGGCGATGATTTTGGTTTTATTTGACTGAACAGGGCCAATAAAATGCCAAACTAAGGTTTGGTAAGCCTCTTCAGTACATAATGTTTTTAATGTTTCTTGTTTTAAAACGGCCTCATTTACGTAATTTTCACCGAAAGATGTTAAACCAGATTGCATGGTAGCCAGTATGTCTTCAGCACTACGTGTTTTAGTCACGGCTAAGAGCTGCACGGATGCAAGATCTCGCACAGCTTCTATTTGTGCTTTTTTTATTCTTTGCCTAACGTTTACGAGGTTGTCTGCTATGCTGAACATGATGTTATTCAATAATAAAATGGACGGAAGTTACGGCCATTTGAGCAAAAACCGAATACTTTCACAAGCTTTTATATCGTGCATTACCCGTTAGAGGACGACAATGGATATTACTGAGTTACTTGCCTTTTCTGCAAAACAAGGCGCATCTGATTTACACCTTTCTGCTGGCTTACCGCCAATGATTCGAGTTGACGGAGATGTTCGTCGAATTAACCTTCCTGCGATGGAACATAAAGAAGTACATTCATTAATTTACGACATAATGAATGATAAGCAGCGTAAAGATTTTGAAGAGTTCCTCGAGACAGATTTTTCTTTTGAGGTGCCGGGTGTTGCGCGCTTTCGTGTGAATGCATTTAACCAAAACCGTGGCGCAGGGGGGGTGTTTCGAACCATCCCTTCAAAGGTTCTGACCATGGAAGATCTGGGTATGGGTCAGGTTTTTAAAGATATTGCAGAAGTTCCAAGGGGCTTAGTGCTGGTGACTGGGCCGACGGGCTCCGGTAAATCAACCACCTTGGCGGCAATGATCGACTACATTAATGATAATCGCTATGACCATATCCTCACAATTGAGGACCCGATAGAATTTGTTCATGAGAGTAAAAAGTGTCTGATGAACCAACGTGAAGTCCACCGAGATACCTTGGGTTTTAATGAAGCATTACGTTCAGCCCTACGTGAAGATCCCGATATTATTTTGGTTGGTGAGCTTCGTGATTTAGAAACAATTAGACTCGCGCTTACCGCCGCAGAAACGGGTCACTTAGTTTTTGGGACGCTACACACGACCTCTGCTGCGAAAACAATTGATCGAGTGGTCGATGTATTCCCGGCTGAAGAGAAATCAATGGTTCGGTCTATGTTATCTGAGTCATTGCAGGCTGTTATTTCGCAATCACTATTAAAGAAAACCAATGGTGGGCGAATTGCAGCGCACGAGATTATGATGGGTACCCCAGCGATTCGTAACTTGATAAGGGAAGGCAAGGTTGCACAAATGTACAGTGCGATTCAAACAGGTGCATCGATTGGTATGCAGACTCTGGATCAATGTTTACAGGATTTACTCAGTAAAGGTATGATTACGCGAGATATAGCGCGTGAACAAGCGAAAATACCTGAAAGTTTCTAAATTATAAGCTTATTTATAAAGTAAGAGACCTTTGCATGAAAGTTACTCATTGTCATCCGGTTAAAAAGTATGCATGAATGACAAGTTTTTTCGTCAACCGCTATCGTGCAAAGATCTTAGTAATTTAAAAGATTAGAACAAGGAATATATTGTGGATTTTGAAAAGCTCTTAAAAATAATGGTAGAGAAGGGTGGCTCCGACTTATTTATTACAGTAGGCGTACCGCCCAGTATCAAAATTCATGGAAAAATTCTCCCGGTAACCAAGCATTCTTTAACGCCAGAACAGTGCCGTGAAATCGTCTATGATGTGATGACCGAAAAACAACGGACAGAGTTTTCTGAACATAATGAATGTAACTTTGCGATTAGTGCGCGAGGTATTGGTCGTTTTCGGGTGAGTGCTTTTTATCAGCGTAATCTTTGTGGCATGGTGTTACGGCGAATTGAGACAGAAATTCCGCGTATTGAAGATTTGGGCTTGCCTGAAGTCATTAACCAGCTTGCGATGACAAAACGAGGATTAATTATTTTTGTCGGGGCAACAGGCACTGGTAAATCTACCTCTCTGGCTTCGATGATAGGTCACCGAAACAGAAATAGTCGTGGTCATATTATTTCGATAGAAGATCCGATTGAATATATCCACCAACATGAAAGTTGTATTGTGACGCAACGTGAAGTGGGTATAGACACTGAAACCTTTGAAGTAGCACTAAAAAATACCTTACGACAAGCGCCTGATGTGATTATGATTGGTGAAATTCGAAGTAAGGATACCATGGACTATGCAGTTACATTCGCAGAGACCGGGCACCTTTGTTTGGCAACACTGCACGCGAATAATGCGAATCAGGCGCTAGATCGAATTATTAACTTTTTTCCTGCAGAACAGCAAAATCAAATTTGGATGGATCTGTCATTAAACCTCAAAGCGATTGTGGCGCAACAACTTATTCCAACGCCTGATGGAAAAGGTCGAAAAGCCGCGATAGAAGTTTTACTAAATACACCCTTATGTGCGGATCTTATTCGTAAAAAAGAGGTACATAAGCTTAAAGAGGTGATGACCAAATCACGTGACATTGGGATGCAAACGTTTGATCAAGCACTTTATGATCTTTATGCATCGGGTGATGTTACGTATGAAGATGCCTTAGCGTATGCCGATTCAGCAAATGACTTGAGACTGTTGATTAAACTCGGGTCTGACGCAAGCTCACCTGAGCAGTTAAGTTCAACCTCAGATCGTTTTAGAATGGAGGATGATCGAGACCTTTAAATACCACTCATTCATTATTATTACTTAAAGCATCTTGGGTATCTGGCTTTCTAACACTCGCTCCATATCATTTGCAGTGAGGGGTTTAGATACAAGATACCCTTGTATAAAATCGCAGCCATAGTTACTTAATAGTGATAACTGGGCTTCGTTTTCTATCCCTTCTGCGACAACTTGAAGATTAAGGCTGTTCCCGAGCACAATAATTGCTTTCACAATTGCTTTTTGAGCTTTTGAATTTTCTATCCCTACAATAAAAGAGCGGTCGATTTTTAAAATATCAAGGGGAAGTTCATTCAAATAACTGAGTGATGAATAGCCCGTTCCAAAGTCATCAATCGAAATCTTAATACCGGTTTTACGTAAAGCACTGAGTAATTTCACAGCGCCTTTAGTATCTTCCATGATAGCGTTTTCAGTGAGCTCCAGTTCGAGGTTTTCGGCAGGAATGTGCGTGGTTTCGATGGTATTAATAATCAGCGCTTCGAGGCCTTCATCTCGTAATTGGCGAGGAGATAGGTTAACTGAAACACTCAATTGTCCTAGACCCTTTGCTTCCCATGCTTGAGTTTGAAGGCAGGCTGCTTGTAAAACATAGGCGCCCAAATCAGAGATCAAACCACACTCTTCGGCAATATTGACAAACTCAGCGGGTGATATTTGCCCTTTAGTTGGGTGGTTCCAGCGAATCAACGCCTCAACCGAACGGATCCTGTTTTGGGCAACATCTAATTTTGGCTGATAATAAACTTCAAGCTCTTCGTTGCTGAAAGCTTTTCGTAATGCATGTTCCATTTCAAGGCGTTGACGTGAAAAAGATTCCAAAGAAGCATCAAATAATTGAATTTGGTCGCCACCGTGGTATTTGGCTTTTTGTACTGCCAAGGAAGCATTTTGCATTAGTGTCTCAATGTCTTGTGCATGCTCAGGTACGAGCGCCACACCAATACTACAAGAGAGCGCAATCTCTTGTTGGTCAACAACATAAGGGCTAGTGGTGACTGATCGGAATAAGCGCTCAGCAAAGTCTGTGGGGTTGAATTTCGGATTATTTGCAACAATGCAGGCAAACTCATTGCCGCCTACACGCGCTAAAATATCTACTTTCTGAACGCTTTTAGATAAACGTTCAGCAATTTCACAAAGCAATTGATCTGAGGCTTCATGCCCAAAACTATCATTAAACTGTTTGAAACGGTCAACGTCTAATAACACCAAAACAAACGGTATCTGTTTATCTTTATAACGTAATAATGCTCGATGTAATTGATCTTTGAACTGAACACGATTGGCTAGTTTAGTGAGGTCGTCATAATTGATAAGATAGTCTAGTTTTTTATCTGTGGCTTTTCGGTCTGTGAGGTCCGATACCAATCCGGCATAGTATTTAGTGTTGCCACGCTCATCAAAAATGGCATTAATTTGTGTCCATTGTGAGTAGTAATCGCCATGGCGGCGTTTTTCTAATAACTCGCCTTGCCATTGGCCTTTTTCTTTTATTTCATTTAGCAATTGGTTAAACACATCAGATCGGTTGGGTGTTTCGCTGATATCTAATATTGAGCGTCCTACCAACCAAGCTGCATCATGGCCCGTGATGGTTGAATAAGCGGGGTTAACTGACAAAAAACAGGCGTCCTGATCCAGAACAAAGACGCCTTCAGAGGTTTGATCAAAGACTGATTTAGCTAAACGAACCTGCTCATCACGCAATACTTCAGAATGAATGTCACGACGTGTTCCCAATATTCGTTCCGCTCTGCCTTTAGCGTCATGGTCGACAATCTTTCCACACTCTTCAATCCAGATCCAATCGTTATCATCTTTTACACGATATTGAATTTGGTATTCAGAACGAGAGCCATCCAAACAAGCGTTCAAGGTATCGCGCACTTCAATATAATCTGCAGGATGGATGATCTTTTTCAGTGTTTGAATGACTTGCTCGGTGGTTTGTTCTTTTTCGCCATATAAGGAATGAAAGGCTGATTGGTAAAATTGACCTTGTAGAATATCCCAGTCAATTAAACCGAGGTGCGAAGCGTCAATGGCTTGAGTTAGTCGGGTTTGGCTTTTTACGAGTGCATCACTAATTCGTTTACGTAGTGCGGCTTGTTGTCCAAGCTGAGTATTCGTTTCACGTAATTCTCTGGTTCGTTCTGAAATGACACGTTCTAGGTTGTCTTCTTTTTGAACTAGCTCAGCCTCGACAGTAGCGCGCATGTGGGCTTCTTTTTGAATGGACTCCCGCAGTAAAGTAAGTTCTTGGCTAGCTTCATCAACAGAGAGGTTTACTTTTTCTTGGTTCATCATTTTTTGAGCTCGCGCCGCTCCATACCAAAGGACGCCGAAATTAAAATCCATCAGCAAGGCAATGTTTAAACTATCTTCCCAGTTTGAGTTGATGACTAAATAGTTGAGTGCAAATACGACTGGCGCAGAAAAAGCATAAACGATGTACGTGCTCAGTGGCACGGTAGAAAATAAAAAAATTACTGAGAGTAAAATAAATATGAGAATACTGGCGGAATCGGTCTCTGCGAGTATGGCTGCATCGGGCGTAAAGAGAGAAAGAATAAGCCAAAAGAAGCCGATCAATGTGGGGGTGAATTTTTCGGGTATAAAGAAATTTATTTGCTGGATATTAGGAAATAAAACGCGAAAACTTTGCCACAAAGAAAAGGCAACTGTGGTGGCTGAACAAACTGAAAACCAAATATTGCTCAAGCCTAATTCAGCCCACCAAGCCAATACAACGATAATGCTTAAACCATAAAACAGCAGGCGATCCTGAGGCGGGACATCGCTAGGGATACCTAATTTGTTTAAATTTTTTGTAAAGTTTTCCAGCATGATAAGCGAAACTATATTTTATTTTGGTTATTGGTTTGATGTTTTTCATTTGTTATGGTGTTCATTGTAACTTATTTTGGATGAAAATAAGGGGGGAAGCATGTAAATCACTCTGTTCTATTCGAATTTATAATTATTTTCTTGCTTTAGCGTGTATCCCTTCAGCTGATATACTCAGCAATATTATTTGGCGGGCTAATATTTATATAGTGACTGAACGAAAAGTCAGACCTACTGCGACGACACCAAGCACGCAATCTTGTCACCACAAAATATAGTTGTTTAGAATAACTAAACGCCTATATCTTGTAGCGCCAATCTTGCACACTTGGAATAGTCTCGATACGATCGACTTTCCGTCCAGGCACTATATGCATTTCAAGTAAGCCGTTGTCCTATTCACTTTTAACGATAAAAAGCACAAACCATGGATGTTTCTCATATTTTAGACGGTTTAAATGACGCGCAGCGTGAAGCGGTTGCGGCACCCATGCAAAATTTATTAGTTCTTGCAGGCGCAGGGAGTGGTAAAACACGGGTATTGGTTCATCGTATTGCTTGGTTAATGGAAATTGAAAATCTTAGCCCTTCCTCGATTATGGCGGTGACGTTTACCAATAAAGCCGCGAAAGAAATGCGTGGCCGAATAGAACAGCTGCTAAATATTCCTGCAAGAAGCCTATGGTTTGGCACATTTCATGGTATTGCGCATCGATTTTTACGCGCGCATTCACGTGATGCAAAGTTACCTGAAAACTTTCAAATACTAGATTCTGATGACCAGTTGCGCATTATAAAACGTATTATGCGCGAATTTAAGGTAGACGAAACACGCTGGCCGCCTAAGCAAGTACAGTCTTTTATTAATAGTAAAAAAGATGAAGGCGTGCGTGCGGCGTATTTGCCACCCACGCACTCGCAATACGACCAAACCATGGCTGAACTTTATAAACATTATGAAGCGCAATGTCAGCAATCGGGCATGGTCGACTTTGGCGAGTTATTATTGAGATCTCACGAATTATGGCTAAATAATCCAGCCCTATTAGCGCACTATCAAGACCGTTTTAGCTACTTGTTAGTAGACGAGTTTCAAGATACAAACACCATTCAGTATGCTTGGTTAAGGGTGTTGGCGGGTGATCGTATTCCAATTATGGTAGTGGGTGATGATGATCAGTCCATTTATGGCTGGCGTGGTGCCAAGATTGAAAACATTCAACAATTTCAGCATGATTTCGCCAATCCTATGGTGGTAAAGCTCGAACAAAATTATCGTTCTACTAGTACAATTCTTAAAGCGGCCAATGCTTTAATTGCAAATAACGGCGACCGGCTAGGTAAAGACCTTTGGACAGATGGAAATGAAGGAGAGTTGATCGATCTTTATGCGGCTTTCAATGAGCAAGATGAAGCTAATTATATTGCTGACCGAATCAGCTCATGGTCTGATCAAGGCCGACAGCGCTCAGAAAGCGCTATTTTATATCGGTCTAATGCGCAATCGCGTGTATTGGAAGAGTTTTTGATACGTCAGGCTATTCCTTATCGAATTTATGGTGGCTTACGTTTTTATGATCGTCAAGAAATTCGAAATGCGGTGGCCTATTTACGCTTAGTTTTTTACCGACACGATGATGCTGCATTTGAGCGCGTGGTGAATGTGCCTACGCGTGGGGTCGGTAATAAAACTGTGAGTGATTTACGTGTACATGCGCGCGAGCAATCTATTTCGCTCTGGCAGGCGTGTGTCGAGCGATTGCAGCTTGGTTTGATCAAAGGCAAAGCCAAACAATCACTCACCGATTTTATTGAATTGATTGACGACTTATGTGCTCAGCAAGATGAAATAAGTCTTGCTGAGTTAACTGAGCGGGCGATTAATTTGTCGGGTTTGAAAGACTTTCATGCGAATGAAAAAGGCGAAAAAGGCCAGGCTCGTGTTGAAAATCTGAATGAACTACTGACAGCCACGCGAGACTTCAATAATGAGGGAAATGCCGATGATGAGAATTTATCTCCACTTGCCGCGTTCATTGCGCAAGCCGCATTAGATGCAGGCGAGCAACAAGCGGATGAACATCAGGACTGTGTTCAAATGATGACCTTGCACTCAGCAAAAGGCCTTGAGTTTCCGCTGGTATTACTGGCTGGTATGGAAGAGGGTTTATTCCCTCATCAAATGTCGATGGAAGAGCCGGGACGCCTCGAAGAAGAACGCCGCCTTTGTTATGTTGGCGTTACTCGCGCGATGGAAAAACTGGTAATTACCTATGCAGAATCTCGACGATTATATGGACAAGAGAAGTTTAACCCAATGTCGCGTTTTATTCGTGAAATTCCAGCAGAATTGCTCCAAGAAGTTCGCATCAAAAACAGTGTGTCAATGCCGGTTTCTTTTGGCGGCAGTCAATCAAGTAGCTTTGGTGATGAAGCCGCAGAATTCCAATTGGGCCAAATTGTTCGGCACGCCAAATTTGGTGAAGGTACGGTGATGAATTATGAAGGGCAAGGTTCTCATGCTCGTGTTCAGGTGAATTTTTTGGAAGCGGGTACGAAGTGGCTTGTTCTTTCTTACGCCAAGCTTGAAGCGCTTTAACTTTCTCTTATTCAGGCAAGGTATTCAGATTAAGCTATGCTATTAAAATAGACTAAATAATATATTTTAAAGCAGGAAAGGTAGCAATGGCGTCGCCAGAAGAATTACAACTAGAACAAAAAATCCGAACACTCAAATTAAAGGAAGAGGCGCTAAGTAAGCAAGCAGAACAACAAGTGCGAACTGAAACTCGAATAAAAGAGCACCAGAAAAGTGTGGCAGAAAAAGAGCGGGCGAACCAACTGAAATCCCAGAGCTTGATTGACCGAGAATCAAGGTATAAAGAAGAAAGCTTTTTATTAAACCAAGAACGTCAAAGTTTACTTGATGCACAGCAAACAATTGAGCGCAGACGACAGAAACCTTTTGTACTGATCCTGCCTTTTTTATTGCTTGCATGTATCGTTGCGGGCTATTTTTCGTATGAGCAGTTAAATACAAAGGAGGAGTATTTTGAACAAGTCACGGTTGCTGCTGAAAATATTGATAAACTTGCAGGTTTATTGAGCAGCTCTCAAAAAGATGCTCAAACCGCTTCAAATGCGTTACAAAATAAGCAAAAGGAGCTGGTTAAAACGAGAGCGATGTTGGTGGATTTAAGAAATACCACCGATCAATTACAGCTAGAAGTGACTCAGTTAAAAGGAACTAGTGATTCCAGCACATTAGGTGAGACAAACTTAGCCTCTTCAGTGGTGACTTTATCTGGCCAACTGGCAACCTTGAAAGTTCAGCTTGAAGAATATTATTTAACGAATGATGTGAATGAAGCATACATTGAATATCAAGAAAAAGATTTAAATACGGTTAAGGCGCAACAGAAAAACCTACAAACATCAATTGAGAATAAAGAGCTACTATTGCTAGAAAAAGATACAAAAACGGCAGCGCTTTCGATAAGTCTAGAAAATATGCAAAATCAGATTGAAGCTTTAGAGACTCGTAATAAGGAATTAGAAAGCCATAATACTCAGCAAGCTGTTGCAAATGATCAGTTAAAGAAAACGCCTGCTGAAAAATAGCAGGTGTGGCTGACCTCACAAGTTAAAGCGACACTTTATATATTGCTGAAAATATTTAAATTCTAAACGCTTTCGCACAATTCATTAAGCTACTGCGAAATAACAAATTCGCTTCAAAGTCAGAATTATCTTGTAAAGTGTTTTTTCGAAAGCCAGTACTTAGTTAGTCAAATACGACGTTTATGACTAAATAGACTTAAGCGAACAAGTCAATGAAAAAGGCTTCGAGGGTATCTATAGATAAATTGGAGTAATGGCCTACCATTGAATGGATGCTGTCACTTATTATTTAATTTTGAGCTTACTCTTCTTTAGATTTTTCTTATCTGTCGTAAGGTAGTCTTTTTTTAGTCTTAAGTTAAACTTAATTTCACTCATATATATAGACTAACTAACTCTGTCATTGCAATTGGATGAAACAAGGAAGGTTTGTGTGTTCGGCGCCATGGTGATTATTCAGAAAAAGCTCGTGAATGTCGTTGAGCGCATTTAAGGTAATTCAGAGCAAATCTCTACTGCAGCGAGTCAAGTTAGTGGTACCGCAGGTTCAATGAGTGAGTCTGCTAGCGAGCAGGCTGCAAGTGTTGAGGAGGTCAGTGCTTCAGTGGAGCAAATGGGCGCATCAATTAGCCAAATTAGTGAGAATTCGCAGGAGGTGGTTGCATTTTTCAGGTTGGCAAGTAACTCGACGATGAATTCCGCCAGTGATAGGACACCAGTTTCAAAACGTCAGACAGCTACAGGCTTGGGTACAGATTCTGAATTTGATGAAACAAAATTTAAAATTTTTTCAGCATAAGGGTAATGGCGCAAGAGTTTATTGTTGGCATGATCAATTCACATAAACATATTTGGGTAAATGTCTTTTTGAGCAAGATTGAAAACTCATAAGGGCTATGAAAGCCCTTAAGTGTCTGATATTTGTGCTATCTTCCGATCATACCTTGAATTGCCTTGGGTAAATCAGCAGGCAGAACCACTGATTTACTGTTTGGTGAGGCGGCTAAGTTACCGATCGAGGTGATATATTTTTCGCCTAATAAATACATGACCGCTAAGTCTTTATCATTCATGGGTTCAGATACCAGGCATATCGCTTTTTGACGCGCTTCTGCTAATAGAATCTCAGCTTTTGCGTCTTGTTCAGCCGCTTCTTTTCGCCCTTGTGCTTCAAGAATTTGTGCCTGCTTTGCGCCGGTAGCTTCCAAGATCTGAGCTTCTTTTGATCCTTCTGCTTTAGTAACGGTCGCTCTTCTTGCGCGTTCAGCTGAAGCTTGTTCTTCCATCGCTTCTTGCATTGTTTTTGAGGGGTTAATGTCTTGTATCTCTACGGACCGTAAGCTGATACCCCATTCTTCAATTTCATTAGCGATTGTGTCGGTCAGTTTGGTCTTGATCTGGTCTCGAGAACTGAGCGCATTATCAAGATCCATTTCTCCAATAATTGATCGCAAGGTTGTTTGTACCTTGGTTTGGATGGCAATGCTGTAGTTATCAACGCCGTATACTGCCTTTTGTGGATCTACAATTGAGATATAGCCCACCGCGCTGGTGATAATGATGGCATTATCTTTGGTGATGACTTCTTGCGAAGGAATGTTGAGTACGATTTGTTTGGTCGTCAGCTTGTAAGCGACCTTATCGAAGTAAGGAATAATAATATTTAAGCCGGGCATGAGTGTTTTTTGAAATTTTCCAAACCGCTGAACCACCCATTGATCGCCTTGGGGTACAAGACGCACACCCTGAGCGATGGTGATCAGTATCAGTATTAATACCGCTATCGAGATGTATAAACCTGCAGACATAATAAGCCCCTTATAAATTGGTAAGTTAGTATTTTTTCATGACAAGTATGTTTTCAGAAATGTTGATCACCTGGACTTGATCACCAATATGAACAGACTCTTCAATTTTAAACTCCCATTCATCGTACCCTTCTAATGGGGTCGAAAATCGAACTTTACCTAGTTTGTTAGCAGAAGGTTTACTAATCACTAAGCCAATTTCACCGTCGACATCGTGAAGTGACACGTTTCCTACAATTTTATGCGAAGGTCTAAGCACTTTGAACCACGTGAAAGTTAGCGCAGCGGAAACACCGGCCCAACATGAAATTTGTAGTGTGAGTGATAACTCGGGTGAGATGACTAATAATAAGCCAACAAAGATCGCCCCCAAACCAAACCAGAGCGCAGTAAAAGAAGGAATGATCAGCTCAAAGAGAACTAAACCAATGCCAAATACAACCCAATGCCAGTAAAACAGTTCCATATGTTTATCCCTTAAACTTTTATAGGAGTTTAACTTTACTATGTGTTTTTCTTGTTATCGTCAAAGCTTATTTATTAAGGGGCTAAGCGTTCGATTAGCCAAGTATTATCACTTTGTTTTGAATATTGAAATCGATCGTGTAATCGGTTTTCTTGTCCTTGCCAAAACTCAATACGACGAGGAACAATACGATACCCGCCCCAAGATGAGGGTAAAGGCACAGAGCCTGATTTAAATTTGTCAGCGGCTTCTCTATATTTTTGTTCTAGAAACGATCTTGATTCAATTACTTCACTTTGGTCACTACACCATGCACCAATTTGGCTGCCACGTGGTCGTGTTGCAAAATATTTAAGGGATGCGGCGGTTGAAATCTTTTCGCAATGCCCTTCAACTCTGACTTGTCTGTTGAGTGCTAACCAAGGAAATAACATTGCTACCTGTGGAAATGCTCTGATATGCAGTGATTTTTGGCTGTTATAGTTTGTGAAAAATATAAAGCCATTTTCATCAAATAATTTGAGTAATACCGTACGTACCGATGGGCCCGTTTCGATATCATGTGTCGCAAGGCTAAAAGCATTCGGGTCTTGAGTGCCTGAATCATTGGCTTGCTGAAACCATGATTCAAACTGTTTGAAAGGATTCTCGTTCAAGGCTTCTCGATGTAGGCCTTGGCTCATATATTCTCTTCGGTAATCACTTAAATCCATACTTGTTCTCTATATTTGTACGCACGATGTCGAGTAACAAACTTTGACGAACGTGTTTTACTAACATGGTTGACCTTCGGAGTGTGCCGTCTTCAGGTCAACAAAACAAGATGAATTATTTGCGAAATAAGCAGGTGTTATAATTCTGCAAAAAAACGTTTCTGAATCCAAGCATCAATCGCTAACTTTCCTGGCCCATAAAAAACTAGAATGCCGAGTATTGTGCCCCAAAAATAGTGATCATTAACGCCGCCAGGGCTTAAATCAGGGTAAGAAACGGCTGCAACGATATTTAGTATGAATAACGCACCCGCGCTAAACCGACCGGCAAGACCGATTGCGAGTAAAACAGGAAAGAACAACTCTGCAAACGTAGATAAATAAGCCGCGATATCAAAAGGAATGACAGGCACATTGTATTCATATTCGAATAACATCAAAGTTGTGTCCCAACTTTTAATTTTGGTTAAGCCAGCCAGAAAAAATATCTTGGCAATATATAATCGGAGTAAGACTAATAAAACGACTTGGCTCTTATCAACCCAGCGAGTTAGTAATAAATAGAGCGAGGCAGTGTTAGTTATGAAACCTGTGCGTTCATCAGACATAAGCGAAACCTATCGTGGTATTTGAGAAATAAAGTTTGGTGTTTTAATCTGACACTCGCTGGGAAAAAAGGTTCCTTTGCGTGTGATATTTAATTATAGATGATATTTCTGAAAGGACTTAATAGACAAGGCCTTTGACTCAAATAGGATACTACTTGTGTAAAGGCCTTTTAATGGTTAAGTATTACTTAACTTTACCACCAACAATTTTAGAACAAGTACCTTCTGGTACATATACCCACTCTTCAGAATCGCCATCAGCAGCGGCTTGTCCTGCACAGCTATGCTTGCTTGTACCACAATCATTCATACCTGCTTTAGCAACGCCTTGGCACTTTTCAAAACCTGGCTTACCTGCAAGTGCTTGATTTGAAGCAACCATTACGCCTGCTGCGATCATACTAATAACGGCTGTTTTACTTACTTTTAGTGCATTGCTCATTGTTTAATTCCTATTGTGTTAGTTTGCTCTGTTGTTAAAGAGCCAAACATTTTGTCTGGCTTAACGTTAAAGACTAGCACTTATTTGAAAAGTTCAAAGTATGAGCGAATTATTTTTGTATAATTCTATTTAAATTCAAGAATTAGGTGAATATACAGCAATATTGTTGTAACCCATGCCCTTTAGATGGCTTGCATGGAGTTGACTCATGGTGCCTTTTTCACAGTAAAGTAAATAGGTTTTTTCAAGATCAAGCTTCTCTACTTTAGACATGAGCTCATAGAACGCAATAGTCTGAATTGTATTGTTTGTTAGCATCAAGGGTGATTTCTCTAATTCATCAGGGTGGCGAATATCAATAATGATGTCATCAACCTTAGGCACAGGGACTAATTCAACCTCTGCAATTGTTTGAACCGTTTCCATGACTTGGTCAATTTTAATGGTGCGCCGGTCATAAAGTGCTTTTTCTAAGATTGAAAAATCGAAATTAGCTTCTTCTTCTAGAATTCGCTCTTTCTTCGCGCACGTTGTTGGTTTGTCAGAAATAACGCCACAATACTCAGGCATATTTTTAGCAAAGTCTTCAGTACCAATTTGTGCTGATAAACGAATAATATCTTGCTTGTCCATCGTAATGAGTGGGCGTAAAACCAAGGTTTCAACTACAGAGTCAATGACACACATATTAGTCAGTGTTTGACTAGAAACCTGCGCAACACTATCACCCATGACCAAGGCTTGAATTTGTAAGGAATCAGCAACTTCTGTCGCAGCGCGTAACATCATCCGCTTTAAGACCACTCCCATTTGTGAGTGGTGTACGGTTTTTAATATTTCTGCGGTTACTTCTTCAAAGGGTACAGAAACGAATTTAACACGATGTGAGGCGCCGTACTTTTCCCACAAATAAAGTGAAACTTGTTTGACGCCTATTTCATGTGCAGACCCACCTAAATTGAAAAAGCAAAAATGGGTTTTTAAACCACGTTTCATGGTGAGATAACTTGAAACAGTTGAGTCGAAGCCGCCAGAGATTAATGATAAAACATCGTCTTGGGTTCCGATTGGAAAGCCACCTAACCCTGTGAAACGCTCTTCGATAATATAGAGCTCAGAATCTCGAATTTCTAGTCTGATGGTGATGTCAGGGTTATGAAGATCTACACCTAAGGATTCGCCATGTTGTAATAAACCTCCGCCAACATAGCGTTCTAATTCACTTGAGGTAAACGTATGTATGCCGGCTCGTTTAATTCGAACCACGAATGTTTTACCTTTTATTTGATGTAACATGACACGGTTAGTCAGTTCAGAGATTTCATCAAAACCGTCATTCATATTCTCTATGGTGTAGTTCTGTACGCGTAAAATATTAGCGATGCCAGGAATGCGCTGTAAAGTTTTAGCGACTTTTTGACCTAGTTCGGGAATTTCATCGGATACGTAAACTTCTATTTTGTCCCAAAAGCCTTGCACTGCAATCTTGCCATGTTCTCGTTTTAGTACTTCGCTGATGTTTTGTCTTAGTTGACGAACTAAGCGCTTTCTAACAGGCTTACTTTTAATGGTGATTTCAGGGAATAGCTTAATAACAAATTTCATAGATAACCTAACGCACAACTCTAATTTGGATGGGATATACCGTCTATTCTAACCTGAAAGTAACAAAATGGCTCAGAATTTAAACCTTCCTATTGGATCTATTCACCTATACTCATTGATGTATCGTTAAAAAAAGGTTGTTCTATGAGTATAAGTGCGCGTGTTACGCCAAAAGGCAGTATGGATATTTTGTCACGTTATGAGGTTGATCTCTTGAGAGACAAAAATAACCGACATCTTTATGAACTATTCAGGCGCTGTGCCTTAGCTGTACTAAATTGTGGTGTGCTGACCGATGACAGTGAGGAATTAATGGCCTCATATGATGACTTCGATATTGGGGTGATTCAGCAGCCACGAGGCATTAAACTCGATATTCAGAATGCACCTGAAAGTGCTTTTGTTGATGGCGAGATGGTTCAGGGGATTAAAACGCATTTATTTGCCGTACTTCGAGACATTCTTTACACCAATAGTGTGGTGGCAAAAAGCAATGCACTCGACCTTAGTCGGTCAGAGCACATTAGTAACTTCATTTTTCATTTACTTCGCAATGCTAACCTGCTTAATACAGATAGCTCATGCGATGTTGTTGTGTGCTGGGGGGGGCATTCTATTCGCCGGTCTGAATATGACTTCACCAAAGAAGTAGGTTATCAATTAGGATTGAGGGGGCTTAATATCTGTACCGGGTGTGGGCCCGGTGCCATGAAGGGGCCGATGAAAGGTGCGGCAGTAGGGCATGCGAAACAGCGCCATCAATTAGGCCGTTATATCGGAATAACAGAGCCTGGAATTATTGCTGCGGAATCCCCGAACCCTATTGTGAATGAATTGACTATTTTGCCAGATATTGAAAAACGCCTTGAAGCGTTTGTACGCTTAGGGCATGGCATTATTGTTTTCCCAGGCGGAGTAGGTACCGCAGAAGAAATACTCTATTTACTCGGTTTATTGCTGCATCCTGATAATATAAAGATGCCTTTTCCATTAGTGTTTGCAGGCTCAAAACAGAATGAAAGTTATTTTAAAATGATTGATGACTTCATTGGTTTAACGCTAGGAGAAACGGCGCAGTCCCGTTATCAAATTATTATTGATGATCCTGTGAAAGTGGCGCAAACCATGAAAAAAGGGCTTGAAGAGGTGAGAGTGTATCGACGCAAGCACCGGGATGCCTATTATTATAATTGGCTACTGAAAGTGGATCTGGAATTCCAAGTGCCCTTTGAGCCAACGCATGAGTCGATGTCTGCTTTGAAACTCACAAAAGATCAACCAATTCATATGCTTGCCGCAGCATTGCGGAAAACTTTTTCAGGTATTGTTGCAGGCAATGTGAAAGAAGAGGGCATTCAGCGGGTTCGTGAAAAGGGTCCGTTTAAGATAAGTGGAGATTCAAGTATTTTGAAACCCATTGACGCACTATTAAATGCTTTTATCAAAGAAGGCAGAATGAAACTTCCTGGTAAAGAATATGTACCGAGTTATGAGGTCTGTATCGAAAACCATAAGTAGCTGTTCATCATTAATGCTTGTTCGGTGCTCAATGGGCACTGAATAAGATATTTATTAATATCTAAAATCCATCAAGCTATAAATCTAAATAATTAGCGATTTCAAATAAATCTGGTTGACCCTCTTCAAAACCAAAGTAACACACATCTTCTGAATCACCTGTTTCGGGCGTGATTATGGCAATTGCAAACTCACATTTATATTCTTTTGCAAGGCTATACAAAAAGTTCAAAGGGTCTTTTAATTTGAATTTTGTTTTGACCTGAACACTCATGCCTAATTTTAAAACGTCACCACCTTCTGACTGTTGAGCTAAAAGTTGTACATTTTTTTTGTTTTCACCAATCCAGGCCGAGATGGATGCAGATACAGGAGGGAACATTTTATTTAAGTCACCCTCTTCTAAATGGGTGTCATCAATATAAATATTTAGGTGCATAAGTTTCCATGGTGTCTGTTGGGTCGTAGGACATATTAACAGGGAACGAGATTATCACGCCCCCTGTTTTTTGTATGCTTATAGTGAACTATAATATGTCGCTAGGTTTTCAATATCCTGGTCGCTTAAAGTGGCTGTTTGGCCTTGCATGATCATTGCCATGCCGCCGCTTCGTGCTTTGCTTTTATAGGCTTTTATAGCATTAACTAGATAGGTTTTTTTTTGACCCGCAAGATTAGGGTACATGTCAACACTTGATATGCCCGCTGCGCCATGGCAAGCACTACAAATTGCAGACTTAGCTTTCCCCGCAACGGCATCTCCCGCCATCACGTTGACACTTAATGTAAGTGCGCTAGCCATCAAACCAAGAGTAATCATCTTCATCATTGCTTCTCTCTCTATTATTGAAAAAATGGGGTAGGTTCCTAGTGTTCTACATTCTTGATTAAAATAATATTGATAGAGCTTAACATATTGATATCATAAATGAGGTGCTTTCCCATCGGCTTGATTTATATCAGCGCAATAAACATCTAAGCGGTTTATAGTTTACTGACTTGAAACAGCTATGTGTTTAATAGTTTTTTTGAGTATTATATTTTTGTCATGTATAGGTGATTCACCCTCTCTATGCTTTCATTTTTCTAGTACTACGTAGATAATCATTAGCTTTAGCCAAAAGGAAAGGCAATGAGACCCATCCAGAATGTTGCATTAATCGCTCATGATAATCGGAAGCAAGAGCTGGTTGAGTGGTTAAAAATGCATCAAGACAAAATAATAAATTGCCATATCATCACGACCGGCACAACAGGTCAGCTCATTAAAGAAAATACTAATTTAGATGTTGAGCGAATGCATAGCGGCCCTTTAGGTGGTGATCAACAAATTGGTGCCAAGATATCTGAAGGTAAAGTCGACTTATTGATTTTCTTTTGGGACCCGCTTGAACCCATGCCGCATGACCCTGATATTAAGGCCTTGCTTCGTCTTTCTACGCTATGGAATATTCCGATTGCTTGTAATAAAAGTACCGCTGACTTTATTATTAAATCACCCTTAATGTTCGATTATCAGAGAGACGTACCTAACTTTGATCATTATCAGTCGCGTAAAGTATAAAAAATTAGTTAAACCTGATTAAGGTTCAGGTCTCGTTTTTAGATTTAAGTCTTTCCGCTTAGTAACTGGATAGGTTAGGATTCAGCTAAGAAAAGATAACTATGAGACTTAAATCTATGCAAGCTTTTAAAACCTTTCTACAGTTCAGCCTATTATCCTGCCTGGGGCTCTTCAGCTCATTCAGTAGTGCTGCAAATTTATCACCTTTAACCATGTGTGTATTTGATTTTATTGGTAATGGTGGTCCTGTTCATAAAGCCATGGAAGAATTTAAAATAGATGCTGCCCGCTGGGGGGTCGACTTATCTTTCAAAGTGTATAACAACGATCGAGTCGCGTCGGAAGAATTTAAAAATGGTGTGTGTGACATGCTTAACCTACCGGGAATCCGAGCGCGAGAATACAATGACTTTACTGGGTCAATTAATGCGGTAGGGGCGCTACCTACCTATAAACATCTTGGGATGGTGATTAAGTCACTGAGCAGTGAAAAAGCTGTGAAAGTACTGCGGAAGGGGGATTATGAAGTTATTGGTTTATCTCCGATTGGTGCGATTTTTCTTTTTGTAAATGATAAAAATATTAAAGTGCCTGAAGATATGGCCGGTAAAAAAATTACCGTATTAGATACCGCACCAGAAACAGGTTATTTGGCTGAACGAATTGGCATGACCCCCGTATCCTCAAGTATTATGAATGCACTACAAAAATTTAATAATCATGCGGTCGATATTACGGGTGCGCCAGGTTTAGCTTATGAGCCGATGGAAATGTACAAAGGCCTTGAACCTGGAGGAGGCATTATTAAATGGCCAACACTCCAGATCACGATGCAATTAATTGTACGTTGGCAAAAAATTCCTGAAGGTTTTGCGCAAAAATCACGTGATTTATTTGCTAATAAATATCTAGCGGATATAAAAATGATTGAAAAGAGTGAGGCCACTATTCCAGAGAAATACTGGATTGAAATTAGTGATGAGGCAAAGAATAACTGGAATGAAACCTTTCGTCAGAGTCGTATAGCGCTTAGGGAGAGGAAGGTTTACAACGCCAAAGCATTGACACTGTTTAGAAAAGTTCGCTGTAAGATTGACCCAAATTTAGCTGAATGTACCTCCAAAGATAAAGAATAGCCCAGCGCCTAAAAAAGGGTACTTGCGTACCCTTTAGATTACTTGCTTTAAAAAAATAATAAACGAGACGTGTTCATGAACTCCGTCAGAAAACTGATTCAACAATTTTTCTCTCTAACAGTGCTTACCTTATTGCTGGCAACGGTCATTGCTGGTACCAGTGAAAATATGAATGCCCAAATGCTCAAGCTGGGGCTAAATATATGGGATAATTATTTTATTCTACGGGCTGAAGCGCCTACACCGAGCTGTAACCCCAATCCTGTTATTGATGAACAGTTAGACTTGTTGCAAACTGAGTTTGACCAGGAAAATGCCGCTTTTGATTTATTAGCGGATGAGTTTGATCGTTCGGCGGCACGTGAATCACTGGTTAAACAATTGCGGGTTTGTGCAAAAAAACATGATAACGCGGCGATTTATCAAGAAAATAATTCGGTATGGGTTCAGCTTTTTAGCTCGTTTGAAAATAGCTTTGCTCAAATTAGTTTGTTTTCAATTGCACATCAAAAGACAATATTAATTGTTTTGTTAATGGTGTCAGCCCTTTTCGCAACATGGCGGCAAGAGCATATCGCCTTTCGTACGGTTAAGAGCAATGTTGATCATTATGTTTCACATAGCGCTCAACTTGTCGCGGCCGGATGTTTAAGTATTTCTGCTTATTCATTTTATGATGGCGCTATATCCGCCGGTACTACGCTTTCATCACCACAGTTGATGGTCATTTTAATGATAGGAAGTGGCTTACTCGCGTTTGTGAGTACTTATCAACTGTTGTTAAAACCAAAGCAGCTAGCGTCAGGGGGTAATTTTCTACACGCCTTACTGACAGTGCCTATTCATACCTGGATGCTGTTGATTGCAGCGAATCACTTCTTTGTACGTGAAGTGCACTTACCTGGTACGGCGATGTACTTTACCCAAATCTTTCAGCTCACGAATTTGCATTTATCTATCGGTCTTTATATTTGGGTCGGAATGCTGCTGAAAGAAACGTTATTAGGTTCAAAGCTCTTTGATGTGTTTAAACCGTGGAATTTTCCGCCTGAGATTCTCGCGTTCGTGGCTATTTTAATTATGGCGGTTCCGACAGCCTATACCGGTGCTTCAGGTATTATTATTATAGCGATGGGGGCAGTTGTTTACCAAGAGCTACGTAGGGTCGGTACGCGAAGGCAGCTCGCTTTGGCAGTGACCGCGATGACGGGAAGCTCAGGGGTAGTATTGCGGCCGTGTTTATTAGTCGTTGGTATCGCGATACTGAATAAAGAAGTGGTCACAGACCAGCTATTTCACTGGGGTTTTCGTGTTTTTATGTTAACGCTGGTGGTGTTTTTCTTTTATGCCATGTTAACCCGAAAAGACCCTTTAAAAATAAGCCCGTTTAATGAAGCGATTGGACCATCACTACAACGATTGAAGCCATTATTTCCATATTTGATCATCTTGCTTACAGCCATGGCCTTTTATGCTGTTTTTCTGAATGCCTACTTAGATGAGTTTTCAGCTCCGACGATATTACCTGTGATTATTATGGGGTTTATTATTTATGAGCGCCGTTTTAGCAAAGACTTTACTGAGCGTAATGCAACTGCGGGCGCTAGCCCAAATGTAACGAAAGCTTTCAGCACCTCTATTAATAATTCTTCTGTTCAAATTGGCGCCTTACTAATGCTGATGGCTTGTTCGTTTACAGTAGGTGGGATTATTGAGCGGACCGGTGGTGGAACGTTAACGATTCCTGAGAGCTTTGACTCTGTATTTTTAGCGATGGCCTTTTTAGTATTTTGTCTCTTCTTGATCGGAATGGTGATGGACCCTTTTGGCGCGCTAGTGTTGGTATCATTTATTATTGCACCGGTCGCTTATAGTCATGGCATTGAGCCGATTCACTTTTGGATGACATGTCTTGTTGCATTTGAACTGGGTTATCTTAGCCCGCCAGTTTCGTTAAACCATTTACTAACACGACAAGTCGTCGGCGATGAGGAAGTTAGTTTGGCGCTTCAGGAAGGCGATTCATTTTATTATCGGCATGAGCGAATATTATTGCCGTTACTTGTCATGTTTACGACGTTACTTATAGTGGCATTTGGCCCGCTCCTATATAAGCAGCTTTAAGGTTTGGTTTTTATTTTTAAGCCCGAGGTTTTATTAAATTTCTTTGTCCGTTTTAATTACGATGCTTGAAAAAGTGAATAAAGAAATTTAAACGCAAGGTCAAAAAAAATTCACCACCGAGAAGAGCAGAGGCGCTACGCTTCACCGAGAAAACCTTAAACACTTTTAAATAAAGCTAGATATTAGTCACAATACTGGGGTTATCTTCGTTCATTTTAGCTTACAAAAACAAGATTTATAAACTTTACTAAGTGGTCTGTTTATTAGTCTGGAGAATACAGACTCTTTTGGGCCAAATAGGCGGCTTGCCGTTCGGCATAATCAGCATCTAAAGGCAAATTCCAACCAGCCAAGTTGTCATTTACTAAGTTTGAAAGCGCGTTGATATGGCTTTCGGTGGCATTTAAGGCCGGAATATATGCATATTTTTCACCGCCGCTTTCTAAGAAATAATCTCTATTTTCAACTTCTATTTCTTCAATGGTTTCTAAGCAGTCAGCAGAAAAACCAGGGCAAATCACTTGAATCGATTTAACCCCTTGTGCGGGTAATGATTTCATTGTGTGGTCTGTATAGGGCTTTAGCCATTCAGCTCGCCCTACGCGTGATTGAAATGTGGTTAGATATTCGCCTTCAGCCAAGCCTAAAATATTGACTAATTGTCGAGTTGTAGCATGACATTGGCAAAAGTAAGGATCGCCGTCTTTGAGTGTTTGTTCAGGAAGGCCGTGATAGGAGAGGATAAGCTTGTCAGCTTTTCCATGGTCAGCCCAGTAGTCTTGAACACTCTCTGCTAAGGCCTTTATATAAGGAGGAGAATCATGGTAACCCGAAATAAAACGTAACTGCGGTAACCAGCGACGTTGAGTGTAATCTTCGGACAATGCATCAAACGTAGAGCCAATAGTTGAACTGGCATATTGAGGGTAGAGCGGTAAAACTAATAATTTGCTTACGCGGTCATCGGCTAACTTTTGCAAGGCAGATGAAATAGTGGGCGCACCATACCTCATGGCAAATTCTACTTGAATTTGATCCCCCCATTGCTCTTTTAGAGTTTTTGATAACGCCGTGCATTGGTCTTGAGTATGAAACATTAAAGGGGAGCCTTTTTTTCCCCAAACACTTTGATAGGCTTTAGCAGAACGTTTAGGGCGAATCCGTAAAATAAAACCATGCAATATTAATAACCAAAGTAAACGTGGTATTTCAACAATGCGAGGGTCATGTAAGAACTCAGTTAGGTATGTTCGAACAGCTTTGGTTGTGGCTGCTTCAGGGGTGCCCAAGTTAGTTATTAATACTCCTACTTTTTCTTTTTCTTGGTGAGAAAAATTGGTCGTACCGATATATTTTTGTGTTTTAAAAAAACTCATTATCTACCTTCAAATATATTTTAAGAGGGGACCAGTTTAAAGCGTACATTTTTTAAGAACGCATGACTGCCCACAATTTGCCTAAATACTCGTGCCAAGCACTTTCAAATAAAGTGAGGCTGCGGGCATTAGGAAGCCAGCTGTGCCAATGTAAGTTATGGTGGCCACCCGTGCGAAATTCAGTTGGGGCAGGTATCGGTTGTAAGCCCTGGTTTTGGAAAAGATACATGGAACGGGGGATGTGCATGGCAGAGGTGACGAGTGCAAAATGCTGACCCTTCACCATATTTTTGTTTAGATATTGTGCCCAGTGTGCTGCTTCTTCAGCAGTATCTTTTGGTTGATCAGCCATGATGATATCGTCTTTGGGAATACCGAAGGCGTGAGCCACCTTTGCCATCGCTTCTGCATTAGAAATCACATCATTGGCTTTATAGCCAGATAGCAATAACTTTGCACCGGGATTCATCCGATAGATACGCATACCTTCTGATAAACGCATCAGCGATGTTTTTGAGAGTAAGCTGCTAACAGGAAAGCGCTCGTCACTATTGTGATAACCGCCTAACACGATTACATGATTGACAGTTTGGTGGTTATATTTCGGAAACTCATATTCTAGTGGTGTGGCAATTAGCTGTGATACAGGGCCGAGGCTTAGTATAAACCAGGTGCAAATAACACCGATACCAAGGCTTTTGGCCAAACGCTGATATCCCTGAAAAAAAATATATACAGCGAGCAGCAAGATGACAAAACCTAAAGGTAATGGCATGAAAAGTGCGCTCAGTAGTTTTTTTATCAGGAACAGGGTATCCATTAGGGACTTACAACCTCGAAGTTCACTTCAATATAAGCTTTACCCTGTTCATCAAGTACTTGAACCGTCCACTTGCCAAGCATTTGTCTATTAATAAATTTGCTCGATGAAGAACGTTGTTGGTTGTGATTGATGGGTACTCGTACACGCGCTTGCTTTTCACCATTGAGATACCAATGATGGAATAGGCTTTGGCCGCGTAAATTTTCCATTTCTGTGTATAAATGTACCCGAATAATGCCTTCTTCTGACATCAGAACCTGAGATGAAAGATTATCGACAGGTAATCCTTTCACTAAGTTCGAGCTTAATTGTGCTTTGTTAATGTGAGTATCAAGAATTTTTACCGGCGAGACGGCCTTTGTTAAATGAACATCTGGTTTCTTTTGCTGAGTAGTGGGTTTCTTTTGATGCGCTTCAGTAACGGGCTTGGCATCTACTTTGATATTTGAGGCCATTTTCTTAATGAGGGGAGCGTCTACTGCTTTAGTTGTTTTCTTTTCAGGTTGAGCTTTATTTAATTTGGATGCATTCGCTTCAGTTGCTTTAGTAATTGGTTCTAATTTAGTGACGGAGGGTACAGTCTCTTTTAGTGTCGTTTGGTTTTTTTCAGGTTCACTGCTTGCTGAGGTTTCTGTATTAGGTTTATTAGGTATTTGTTCTGTGCTGTCTACTGAATCAATTTTGTTTGTGGGTGCTTCCTCATTTTTTAGAAGCAAGTATAGTGTGGATGCAACAATAATAAGCACTAAAACTACGGCAGGAATAATACGTCCCCAATTAAATTCACTTTCTTCATATTGACTATAATTTTCAGTTTGCTCAGGTAAAATGCTAATATTAATTTTTCGCTTATCTGTACTCATTTAATCCTCTAAAATTTATTCAGTATAAAAATATTATGTGTGAACTGGTGCTAACAATCCTTGTAAGCTAGGGGCGTGCGCCCGATTGAACTAACATTAAGTCCAAGTCATAATAGCCTAAGCGGCGAGCAATTTTTAATGCGGTATCGCCGTTATCATCCCGATAATTTACATCGGCTCCGCCTGCGATAAGTAATTGAGATAACAGCATGTTGTTATCTTCTACAACCTGCATCAATACAGATCTACCTGCTGGTGCAACATTAACATTGGCGCCTGCATTAATGAGTATTTTGAGCGTTGTAAGATGGCCTTTGCTTGCAGCGTTGGTAATAGCAGAGGTACCTAGTTGGTCTTCATAGCTTAGATTGACACCACGAACGATTAAATCTTTAACTAATTTGTTCTGAGCATGATCGGCAGCAATCATGAGCGCTGAAGATTCTCCTATTTGAAAGCCGCGTTCAAAATCGCTGCCAGCAGTTAATAAAAATTGGCTGATAATAAAGTGCTTATTTTTAATCGCGAGTGAAAAAGCGGTGCCTGTTGGGGAATTACTGTTTATTAAAGCACCTTGTTCTATCGCTTCTTTTACTAAAGCTGCATTGCCTTGTTCAGCTGCAAGCATTAAGTCTGTACGATTAGCGACTTCTTGGTGGGTGAGGTCTAATTTATTGAAATTAACTCTCTGAGTCGAGTGGTTGCTGCAAGATACTACCGTCATAAATGCGAATAGTAGTATCATTGGTCGATAAAAATTTGAGCTTGCCATAAAAATTAAGCTTAAAAAGTGGAGATGCGCCCATTGTCAATCAATTGGCTCGCCCAGTAAAGCGCCCTTTCATTGCAGATGATTTAAACTTGTTCATGTTCAAGCAGTTTTGTATATATGCCTTCTACCGATAACCCTAAAAACATGATCAAACTCACTGAAGAACAGCGTACGATTGTGACGGCTGAACCCGCTCACTATGTGATTACCGCTGTTGCTGGCAGTGGAAAAACAACGACGCTGGCCTATCGTATTCGGTATTTGCTTGAGCAAGGTGTGGATGCGCGTCGTATGCTAATTTTGATGTTTAACCGATCTGCTCGACAAGATTTTAGCGTAAAGTTACAGCAGGTCATATCGAATCATCAAACTTGTCCAGAAGTAAGAACGTTTCATGCAATGGGTTATCGTTTATATCAACGCTTTATCCGTGACGGCTACCTGCCCCCCTTCCAAAATAATATATTATCTGAAAAAGAAATTCATTTTCATATTTGGCGGCTTATGCGTCAAACACTTAGCGATGAAGGATTGCGCGATGCTAAGCGCAACAAAAAAGAGCATGTAGAGTTATGTCATCAATTTTTTGAAACGGTTAAAAGTGGCTTGCACCCGCCTGATTTAGTTTTTGAAATTCTTGAATTACCGAATAAGTTTAAATACGTCCTATCTTTGTTTGATCAGTTTGAAGCATGGCGGAAGCAACAATCTCGTATTAGTTACTCCGACATGTTGTATGACCCAGTGATGGCTATTCGCGCCACACCAGATTTAGCAAAGCTTGTTGGGAATAAAATGGATGTGTTGTTAGTCGATGAGTATCAAGATACCAATGACATTCAACATGAGTTGATGAAGTTGATTGCCGGGGATCGTGCCAAAATCACGATTGTGGGGGACCCAGATCAAACAATTTATGAATTTAGAGGCGCTAAGCCTGAATATATTATCAAAGGTTTTGCAGAAGAATTTCCTGATGCTAAAAATCTAACGTTGAGCTACTCGTTTCGTTATGGACATAAAGTATCCTTACTTGCTAATCATTTAATTACTAAAAATAAAAACCGACAGGACTTATTATGTAAGTCATTTTCGAGTAATCCAGCAACGGAAGTCTTTGAGCATATCTGTGATAACGATGCCGCGAACATCACTACACTGCTATCTACTCTCACATTACCGGAGCTAAATCAGACCGCTATTCTCGCGCGAGCATGGAGCCAGACGGTGGGAGTCGAACTATCCTTACTTGAGCGTCAGATCCCTTATCATATTGAAGGCAAAAATAGTGTTTTTAATCTAATTGAAGCGCAAAGTATTCGAGCTATTATTGAATTGGTCGCGGGTACATTCTCAGAAATGAGCCCAGAAGAACGGCAAACAAAGTTTGAATTGATATTCCATTTTCCTCATGTCGGTTTGCCTGATGGGCAGTTAAAAGTGTTGGCGGCAACGCTTGCTACTTATACCAACGACTGGGGAAAAATACTTTTACAACTGATACCGACTGATCTAAAACGTATTCAAACCATAAAATTAGAGCGTCTATCGAAAGTTTTGACGCGACTAGCAGGTTCTAATCGGGCAATTAAACAGTTATTGTCGCTTTATGTGCAAGAAGCTGAACTCTACGAGGGTATTCGGTCGCTTAGTCTTAGTCATGATCATGCCGAAGAAAAAGTCGCCTCCATCATGGGTATTATTCGTTTTATTTCGAGCCTTGAAGGCGATGCGGCATATATCCTTAATTATCTTTCGACACTACAACAAAATGCAGAACAACAGCACCAAGAGGCCGTGACGATTACCACGATCCATCGAGCCAAAGGCTTGGAATGGAATACGGTTTTAGTTCCTGGCTTAAATGATAAACTGATGCCTTATTCTCTGCGGTCAGAAAATTTGACAAAAGCTGAGTTAGAAAGTGAGCGACGACTGCTGTATGTCGCGATGACGCGTGCGAAGCATGCGTTGCATTTATTTATGCCAAAACGACACCCAGATGCTTTAGTTAAACCGTCTAGATTTGAGTTTGAGCTCCAAATTGGGCAAAGTCTCTTGCTGGGCGGCAGTTTAGATCGTAAAGACGCGAGTTGTCAGTTATCAAAAGGCATGAAAGCTTCACCTATTTCTCAGCGATATGCTCAGGTCATGCAGTGTGAGTTAAAGCCAAGTGATGTAGAGTCAGGTGACCTAGAGCAAAAGAGCGTAGCCCCCCCTCAAGGCAAACCGATTTGGTTTGCTCAGCATGTTCAGCATTGTGTATTAGGGCGAGGCTTGGTGACTGGAGATCAGTCTGGTTCATTTACCGTTGAGTTTGATGATCGTCAAGCTCGGGTCTTTAGTAAAGAAACAGCAGATCGGTTTTTTACCGTGATAGAGGATTAGTCGAGCGCGGGGAGTTGACGGATGCCGCCCATTTCATTAATCGCGACATAAATAAAGGTTGTCTCAGTGACTTTTTTGGGCTGATTACCAAGCGAATCAGTAACGTAAACTTCGACTAAAATTTTAATTGAACTACGGCCCGTATCGACCAAGTTGGTATAACAACTTACGCGATCACCTACTGCAACAGGCGATAGAAACTCAACACGCTCCATCGCTACGGTTGTTGTTCTTCCTTTAGAGACTTCAGAGGCTGCTGTCGCGCCCGCCAAATCCATTTGTTCCATTAACCAACCCGCATAAATGTCCCCATTTGGGTTCGTGTCTTTTGGCATTGCGACAACCTGAATTGTTAGATTTCCAATTGGGTCAACGCCTGTATCAACTAGTTTCATGTTTACTATCAGTCCTGATTTTATAACTCACATTATCTTATTATAGCTAATCATTTGAAACTGCAAGTGAAGTTAATGTGAAAAACAAAAATGGTGGGGCTTTTATAAGAAAGCTCTAGCTTGGGTGGCTTGAAAGTGCTGCTTAGTTTTAACTGGAATGGACAGCCTAGATAAATTTAGTAAAGGTCGAAGGTGGCTGACACGCATCAATATTTGGTAAAAACGGCGACTAAATTTATTCCGATGAAAGACTAAGCATAGTCAGCCTCTTGCTCTCTGTATTAGAGATTAAGAGTCTGGATTAAGCGTCGCTTTCTCAATTTCTTTTATTACTTTGTTTGATGCTTCTACTGTCGAAGCTTTAGCCTTAGTTGTTTTCACCTTTGCTGTTATTGTTTGTGGCTTTTCAAATTTTAGAATGACTGGTTTGTGGAACTTCGGGACTTACTTGGCTAAATTGTGACGATCATCGTGAAGGGTGACTACGCTCACTATTGAATATTTTGCATTTCGAAAATATAACTTTGTTAACTTATTTCATTGCTGAGCTCAAAAACATCCATCTATGGGTATGTTAGCTTGATAGAATATGGAATAATGAGCTTAGCTATTGTCTATTTTTACTGAGTAAGAGTAGAATTTCTACCTTTTGTTGGGAACACCACTTTTTAGGAATATATTTTAATGCTGGATAAAGTAACCGTAGTAGTTGATTACCTGAACCAAGTTAAGACCCGCTGTACTTATAATGCAGCAGCCAAGGCCTTAGGTATAAAGCCGCCGGAATTAAAAAAACTCTTAGGTGAGCGTCGGCCCGAAACTTCTTGGCTTGTTAACACTGGAACTGAAGAGCCAGCAGGGTACAGTGAAGAAGAAAGACATCCGGAGCTTTTTCGCACAAAGCGCATTATTAAATCAGCTGAAGTTTTAACGCGGAACCTTGATTTATAAAAATTTAACAAGGTGCTTAGAGGCGGCTCAGCTAAAACTGATTCGCATTAGCGTCACGTTAACCTGAGATTAGTGCGTAAACTTTAATGAATAAATTATATCGGCATTTGTGTAGCGAATCTTGAACCACCGATAGAGCGCTATAAAAGTATTGGGTTTGAGTCTAAAATTGGCCCGATACAATGTAAACATTTGTGAAGTGGTTTGACTTCGCGCGCTGAATCTTTTAAATTCTTATTCAGCTAGAAAGAAAGTCTTTTGTTTATATTTTCATGTTCGCCGTATTATTCGTAATTCCTCGTCCTGGAGTATCAAAGTTTTAGTCTGTTTTTACGCTATTCGCGCCTCATAAAGGCACACATATTTTTATAATTTCAGGATATTATTATGTCTACAGTTAAAGGTACAGTTAAGTTTTTCAATGATTCTAAAGGGTTTGGTTTTATCGAGCAGGAATCTGGTCCAGACGTATTTGCTCATTTTAGTGCAATTTCTGGTGATGGTTTCAAAACTCTAGCAGAAGGTCAAAAAGTTGAGTTTACAGTAACTCAAGGCCAAAAAGGTCCTCAGGCTGAGAATATCGTAGCTATCTAAATTTAAGCTATAAAGCTTAAATTTAAAAGGGCGTGCCTTACGGGTGTGCCCTTTTTTGTTTGGAGCAGGTAAGCTTAAAGGGCTTGAAGCCCCGCTGTATGAAAACTGCGTCAAAACAGAAGTGCTTAGAATTCGCCGTTCAGGTTAAACGATACTTGTTTGAACGTCGATAAACCACTGGCGTTAGTGCAAAATCGAATGCATTTTTGGTGCCGAGAGACTGCTGGCAATGAGCTAAAAAACACCCCGCAACAGAAGTCTTCGGACTGATTTCAAGTTACTTATATCTCTGAATTATTGGCATAAACTTTTAAAGAAACTATGGTTGGTAATTAATTGGAGACTGTTTTTGCATTCAGTTCATAAGCCCCTTCGGCGTTGTGAACTTCTTTGCCATTAAGTGCTGGGTTAAATACACATGCCATCTTCATTTCTGTAAATGCTCTTAGAGTATGTTTGTCATGTTTATCTAGTATATAAATCGTACCTGGCGCAATGGCGTGTTTTTTGCCATCTTCTTGTGTTTCTACCTCACCATCACCTGAAATACAATACACTGACTCAAGGTGGTTTTGATAGTGCATTTGAAAATCAGCACCCTTATAGATCGTTGTGATATGAAACGAAAATCCCATTTGATCATCTTTAAGTAATAATCGTGTACTTTCCCAGTTACCATCTGGAGACTCTATTTTACGATCGGACTGATTAGCATCAGATAAGTTACGAACAATCATTTAACTTCCTTAATTTTCTATTCTTTCAAACAGTAAAGCTAGCCCATCCTGCGGGCTAGCTTTACTGTTCTTGTCTATGGTTGGGGCTTAGTTTTCGAGCTTTAATGTCGTTTAATAAACCGCTATTTACTAAAAATATGGTTTACTAGTTTACATTGAAGTAGGTTTTTTCTTCGGGGATGTCTCCTTCAATAGCGCATACCTCCCGAATAGCTTCCTCAATGATATCAATTCCATTCTTTAGACTCTCGTCACTTATTATTAAGGGGCAGAAAAATTTTACTACTTGATCATCCGCGCCACTGGTTTCGATTATCAGATTTTTCTTGAAAGCTCTGCGAGTAATTTTTCCGGCAATTTCGCCGTTGACACAATTTATCCCCTGAAACATACCTCGACCTCTGGTGGAAAAATTACCTTCACCATATTTGCTAACGATGTCTTTCATGCGGTCTGAAATGTATGCCCCTTTTCGCTTTATCTCGTTAGAAAACACATCATCTGACCAGTAATGGTTGAGCGCGGCAGTTGCGGTCACGAAGGCCAAATTATTTCCTCTAAAGGTTCCATTATGCTCGCCAGGTTTCCACTGATCCAACTCTGGTTTCATAAGCACCACAGCAAATGGCAAGCCATAACCGCCTAAGGATTTTGAGAGAGTTATGATGTCGGGTTCAATGCCTGCCTCTTCAAAGCTGAAATAATCACCTGTACGGCCGCAGCCTGCTTGTATATCGTCGATAATTAATAGAATACTATGCTTTTTGCATACGGTTTGAAGGTTGTGTAACCATTTAATGCTGGCGACGTTGATACCACCTTCTCCTTGAACCGTTTCAACAATGACTGCTGCAGGCGAGTTAATACCACTACTTGAGTCGGATAATACTTTATCCAAGTAATCCGTCGTATCAATATTGTTGCCCAAATACCCGTCATAAGGCATACGGTGCGTACCACTTAAGCTAACGCCAGCAGCATTACGATGATGGGAATTACCTGTTGCTGCTAATGCACCAAGACTCACGCCATGAAAGCCATTAGTGAAGGTGATGATGTTTTGTTGTCCGGTCACATTTCGCGCAATTTTCATGGCTGCTTCTACGGCGTTTGTTCCAGTAGGGCCGGTAAACTGCACCATATACTCCATTCCACGAGGTTTAAGTATTTTCTCATTGAAAGTCTCTAAAAACTCACCTTTCGCTTTGGTGTGTAGATCTAATCCGTGAGTAATACCGTCTTCTTCTATGTACTTCAGGAGTATCTCTTTGAATATCGGGTTGTTATGGCCATAGTTTAGCGTCCCTGCACCGGCGAGGAAGTCTAAATATTGATGGCCATCTTCATCCCACATGAATTCGCCTTTAGCGCGATTAAAAACACGAGGGAAGGCTCGGGCGTAGCTTTGAACTTCAGATTCAATTTCATCGAAAATTTTCATTATATGTCTCTTATTTGATCTGTATTAAATGGCCCAATGCGCACAAGTGCTTCCGAGTCGTGTTGCCCATCAAAATGGACATCCTTTTCTAGCCATGCTGAGGATTTAAGGTCTGCCGAAAGTCTCTTTCCTAAGCGCTTAAACAGGTTCCAAGATGGGGCGTTGTCTTGCGTAATTGTTGTTTCCAAATAACTAACTTTCTTGCAAGCAGGGCGGGCAAGAAGGTTTATTAGCATCCTAGACGCAAGGCCGACACCTCTAGCTTCTTCATCAGCTGCCACTTGCCATATAAAAAGTGTATCCGGTCGATCAGGTAATAAATATCCAGAAATAAATCCGATCACTTGTTCATTTCGCTCTGCTGCGACAGATGTGCTGGCGAAATGGCTAGCTTGGAGGATATTGCAATAACTGGAATTCGTATCAAGAGGTGGACAGCGTTTGATTAGCCGGTATACCGACATACCATCTTCTAGGGTTGGAACTCTGAGTTCGATCTCTTGTGAGGTAGGCAAAGAGTCTCCTTGTTGAGTGTTTAAATATATAGACATCTAATTAATTTTGAGACAAAAAGATTTTAATGCTTAATATTAAAATCTTTTAAAAGCCTAATATATAGGGTTTTAACCTTAAATATTACCAATATTAATTAGAACTCTAAGCATTGTACACTAAATATTAATGACACTCTAAAGTATCCTATCAGCATGATTTATATCCTGCATTTCTTGATAGACAAATATGCACTTAGAAATTAGAATCGATAGGCTTTTATCATGCTGCGTTTGAAATAAGTCCGAATACACTGATTTCTATAGAATGTTGAAGCGTTGGACTTATCATGTAGGCATAAAGAAACTAGGGGAGAGGCATTTTGAGTAGTATTAATGAGGTATTAGTGGCGTTGCGTCGTGTCATAAGAGCAACAGACCTACACTCCAAGCATCTGGCAAAAACAACAGGGCTTACGTCACCTCAAATGTTGTTGCTGCAAACCATACGCAACAAGGGTGAAGTGACTATTGGTGAGCTAGCAAATGAAATGAGCCTTAGTCAGGCCACTGTAACGACTATCTTAGACCGCCTAGAAAAGCGAGAGTTTGCTTACAGGGAGCGCTCGAAAGAAGATCGACGAAAGGTACACGCCTATCTGACGGAGCAAGCAATCGAAGTCTTAAAAGAAGCGCCTGTTCCACTGCAAGAACATTTTTCCCGGCAGTTTAATGACCTTCAGGAATGGGAGCAAACAATGATAATCTCGTCGCTTCAACGCGTTGCACAGATGATGGATGCACAACACATTGATGCATCTCCAGTATTGGATATAGGGATTTTGGATCGTCAAAGTACCGCAATTGACAAGAGTGATGTGTTTCCAATCAAACAAGAAGGAAAATAAAAGAATCACTAGCGGTAGATTGCTTGAGGTTTCAATAAAGGAGCGCTCTTGCTAAGGCCCTTAATCAGGGTATGCTTCTACAATCGTCATGACGGCTCTCATGTTATCGAGAAATAAATTGAGCAATCTTGGTTCAAAATGTTTTCCTTCTTCTGACCTTAGCTCATTGATGACTTTATTTATCGGCCAAGCTTCTTTATAACAGCGCTTGTGTATGAGGGCGTCGAACACATCTACCAGTGCGACTATTCGACCATAGATATGAATATCTTCGCCTTTTAATCCTTTCGGGTAGCCAGAACCATCGAATCGTTCATGATGCTGACCTGCAACAATCGCGGCAGCCTGTAAAATAGGGCGATGTGATTTACTGAAAATATTTTGTCCAATTTCAGCGTGGGTCTTCATGACTTCCCACTCATCAGGGTCTAGTTTGCCAGGTTTAAGGAGGATACTATCCGGAATCGCGACTTTGCCGATATCATGCATGGGAGCTGACATAAATAATATGTCGACGTCACTTTCACTGAGCCCTGCTAATCGGCCTAATAGACGTGATAAATGCGCTACGCGTTTAACGTGATAAGCAGCTTCTTTTGATCGGTTTTCGACGACATCACCGAGGGTATCAATAATTTCAACTTGGGTATCAAAGAGTTCTCGGTCTAAATAAAGGTTGTCAAAAGCAATAGTGACATTGCTAGAGAATACTTGAATCATACGTTTATCAAGTTCATCTAAAGCATTCACCCCATCTAGATAAATAAGATTTACCTTTCCGCTTTTAGTCGGGAAATAGCCGACGAACTGGTCGTTTTCAAAAACGCTTGAATGAGTTTGTGAGGCTTTTGTGAGTAGCGCGATTACTTCGGGTGGCAAGCTTGCTTCAGCATCACTTAAATTACCTGTGCCTGCCATTATTTCAAAGCCACTATGACTTTCAGCAACGGTCCAGCGTTTACTTCTGACAAGCAAAGTGTCTTGGTCTAAATGTAAAATACAAGCAATTTGATCGAGCAAGCCGCGGGCAAATTTCTTTAACGAGCGTATTTCAAATAGACTGGCTGAAGCGGTGATCACTTCTTCTAAGCCTAAGCGATAACGATCTAAACTTTTACGAGCGGCTTCTACTTCCATGATGTCGCGGTAAGCTCTTAGGCCAGAAAGTGTAGAGGTAAAAAGCTTGGTGCTATCAAAGTCTGTTTTTTCTTTGTAGTCATTAATATCGTAATTAACGATTACTTTCCGTTCAGGAGCTTGCCCTGGTTGTCCCGTGCGCAAGACAATTCTGACAAATTTATTTCTAAGTTCTTCCCTTAAATATTGAACAAAAAGCAGTCCTGCGTCATCACTTTCCATCACCACATCAAGATAAATTAAAGCGATATCAGGATGAGCATGAATCATACTTCTTGCTTCAGAGCCGCTATAGGCGCTGAGTAAGGTTAGACCTTTATGGTCAAACTCAAATTCGCCTAATGCTACCTTGGTGATGGTGTGTACTTCAGGTTCATCATCCACAATTAGCACTTTCCAAAATTGGTCTGGTGCTAGGCGAGGCTTATTGTGTGTCGATTTTTTGAACATATTTACCTGCTGTTGAGGAGTTACTTTTTAATATCAATAGGAATGATTATAGTAAATGTTGTACCAAAGTCAGGTTTACTATCAATATTTATAGAGCCTTTCATTTTTTGTGTGACTAAATTATAGACTATATTTAAGCCTAAGCCGCTACCACCTTGCTCTCGGTTTGTGGTAAAGAAGGGATTGAACATTTTGGCTTGTATATCTTTTTCCTGGCCTTTCCCGTCGTCGGAATAAATAAAACACAGTTGATCATTTTGCTTCTCAAACAGTAATTTAATGGTTCCTTTTTGACCTTTACTATAGGCGTGAATTAAGGAATTATTGATGAAGTTTGTAATGATTTGGGATAACGAGCCAGGATAATTATTGATTTCAATTGAAGTGTCGCACTCAATTTCAACTTTAATGAGTGTGTGCTTTATTTTATTGGCTAAGCTCAACATAACCTCATCAGCATAGTTATGCACATTGAACCAACGAATAACTTCATGGCTTTGGTCTACAGCGACCTGTTTGAAGCTCTTTACTAAGCCTGCGGCTCTATCGAGGCTATGATGGATTGATTTGGCAATTTCTTTGGCATCGGATATGAATTTTTCAAATTGATGCTCTTCAAGATCCTTCTTATTATAACTATCTTCAAGCTGATCTAACATAAACTGGAAGTGACTTACGCCCGTTAGACTCAAACCTACAGGTGTGTTTATTTCATGCGCCACACCCGCAACTAATTCACCCAGTGAGGCCATTTTTTCAGACTCAATGAGTTGATCTTGCATTTGTTTAAGTTCATTTAATGAGTTCTGGAGTTCAAGTCGGCCTTTAAGCAAGGCTTTTTCTTTTTCCATACGAATGGCAACTTCCTGTTTAAGCGCTTTTTGGTCCTTGTCTAATTGCTTAACTGTATTGTTAAGTGAAATGGTTCGCTCTGACACCTTCTTTTCGAGTTTTTTATTCAGTTCCTCAAGTTCTGAAACTGAAATGACAATTTTATTCATCATTTTATTTAATGCGGTTTCTAACGTTTTTAGTTCGCTTTCTTCGTGGCCGTCTATTTCAATATGTCGATTTTGGATGTTATTCAGATCAATTTTGTCTGCTTCATTTGCAAGGAACCCTAATGGACGGGTTAATAAACGATTAAAAACGATGGTGATAAGCAGTACGAGGGCTATCGTTTTAATGGCCGCGCCGATGATGAGTATAAAAATACCGATTTTGATACGATTAAATACAATGGAATTACTCGATATTAGACGAACAGTACCGAGCGTTTTGTTCTTTTTTTTGTGAAGATATTGCAGTGGAAATTCATGCCAAAAGATGTCGTTATTATTCGTTTTTGAGCTTGTGGTTGTTTGTCCTGTTTGTAGTACGATATCGCCTTGCGGATTGTGGATTTCTACGCCAATGACTGATGGTAGTTGAGTGATGCCTTCCGAGGTGATTTTTAATTGAAATTCATCCATGTTCCAAATTGTTTCAGTTAAACTATCTCTAAAGGTGCGCTCGGTGACCACTAGTTCAGATTTGATATCACCTTTGGCTGCCGTATATTCAATGTAAATATGAGCACTGGTGACCAAGAATGTCAGCAAAAAATAAATTGATAGTACTATTTTAAGTAAGCGTGTTGAAATAGAGTGCCTATATTTAGGCATTTTGAAGGGGAGGTTGTTCATCGATACTCTACTCAACCATATAAAGCGCAAGCTCGCGTTATCTTAAAGTCTAGTTGAATTTAACAGAATGACATAGTGCGATGTTCAGTGTTGGGAGCTGTTCATTGGAATAAGGTCCTAGTTTATAATGGGCAACAATTAACTGTTATTCAGTGAGTGTCGTTGAACTTGTTGCGAGCGGTTTATCTTTCGGTTGTTTTTTTTCAATATATTTTAAATATTCTGATGGTGATTGCTTGAAGTGCTTTTTAAAAAAACGTACAAAATTACTTAATGAGCTAAAGCCAAGAAAGTACCCTACTTCCCCAATGCTATATTTTCCCTCATTAAAATAGTGTTCTGCAGAGTCAATCCTTGCTTTAACCAACAACTCTTTAAAGCTAATATTTTCTTTCTTTAAACGTCTTTGTAATGTTCTTGCACCTAAGTGAAGTCGTTTTGCTAACTGTTGAATAGACGTGTTGTTGAAAGGGAGCATTGATAATAATTCAATGTGGGCTAATTTTGACAAACTGGGGTCTCCCAGCTCACCCATTTGATTAATTAAATACTTATCTAAATGGGTCGCGAGGGTGCTATTTGAATGCTTGCATGGAACTTGCAATGCTTTTAGTGGATAGATAATCGCATTCTGCGCACAATTGAAGTTTAAAGGGGTTTGAAAGAAAGACTCAAACTCTGCCGTGTTTTCAGGTTTTGGGCGCATGAAATCAATGCGTGTAGGGTGTATTGGCTTTATACCTAATTCGGCAGATTGCTTAAAAATAAAGCCGATAGCGGAATCTACTGCCTCGCGCGCATTTTCTCTTTGGTTCGGTGGTGCGTGAACTTTGATGATAAAATTATGACGATAAGATGTTGCGAGCGTTAGTGCAGTGGATGCCGTGCGATAATACCGAAGCGTTCTGTCTAGTGCATCACGGGTATTGCTGCTTGCTTTGATGGCGAGCATTAATGCGTTATGGTCGTCATCCATCAAAAAATTAACCACATCAAGACCAAAGGCATCACGACCTGTATGTTTAACTGCCAGCTTCCATAATTTCCATGTTTTATCAGTATCAATTCTTCTGTTAGGATCAGAAAGGTAGTCAACAGGGATACTGCATGACTCAAAAATATCCGCAGCATTGAATGACGCCTGTTCTAGCGCTTTATATATGGCAGTTAGCCAACTACTCGAAGTGGTGCATTTTGTTTCTTGAAACATCTAAATAGCTCTTCACTATATATTGCAGCACTGTATTGACTGACCGTTATTAATCTTTGATATTTCCTTGTCCGCGTTCTTAAAAATGAGAAATATTGAACGAACCATAGTGCTATTAAAGTTAAATCATACAATTTATTCTGATGAATAAGTTGTATGATTTAGCAATAAATAGAGGTGAATGTATGGAAGCGCTATTTTATGATCAATTACGTTAATCAAGCGGCGACGCCTTAAAGAAAATTAGCGTCTACCTGCTCGTCTTAGGGCGGAAGGTGAAAAGTCTTTCGTCATAAACTTTTGGTTAAAGTCAAACTTGGTTTTTATTTCATTAGCTAAACCTGATACAAGGTATCGGCCTGATAATAAATCGTAGTAGGCTAATACTGTCGGTAACGCCGTGCCGATATCATAAAAATATTTATTGTGTGCTTCGGCTACACGCCAAATATTGCCATGACCATCATAAAAGTCACTGGCGAGGATCGCCCATGTGTCTTCATCAATATAATGCACGCGTTTTTGATATATATGTCGTTTGCCTTGTTTTAACGTGGCCACTACTTTATATACGCGGTGTAATTCATACCTAGAATATTGAGTGTTAATATGTCGAGGTTTAATAATATCATCATACTTTAAAGATTTATCGTCTAACTTATAGGAGTTATACGGCACATAAAGTTCCTTTTTTCCTTCTAACTTCCAATCATAACGGTCAGGTGCTCCGTTATACATATCAAAGTTATCTGAGGTGATGAGGGCGTCTGATGCGGTGCCAGGGCTATCATAACTAACTTGAGGCGCTCTTCGAACACGGCGTTGACCTGCATTATAGATCCATGCGCGTCTTGGTTCTTTTACTTGGTCGATCGTATCGTGCACCAGTAATACATTACCTGCTAAGCGAGCCGGAGATTTAACCGCTTGCTTGAAGTAAAGCATCACATTATCGTCTTTGTTCTTAGCAAAATCTTTTAATGCTGAGCGCTCAGAAAATTCTTCATAAAATGTAATGAGTGTGTATTGGCCGCTTTTAGTTGGCGTGGCATGTACATATGTTCGGTTTAATGAGCCACCTCTATATCTGCGAACATGGTTCCATATGGCTTCTAAACCATTCTGGGCGATTGGGAAAGGGTAGTTTGCTCCGGAATTTTTGATTCCATTCCCATCTTGTACTAATTCAGCACTTACTGCGTTCTTATTAACTAGCTTAATTAATTCATCCGAATAACCGACGGGGCGATGAGATTTATAAATCGGCATTGTAAAGGAGCTGTAGGCCTTTAGCAGGGCTTGTTGGCCGAGTGATAAATGGTCTAAATGTTGATCCATATTACTTTGATCGATTGTGAACATGATCTGGTCGTCAGAAAAGGGATCGATATAGGGCTGTCCTGGTTTAAATCCCGCTGGAGATTTGTCTAGACCGCCGGTCCAAGCAGGGATTGTTTTGTCTGCATTACCTGCTTTTTCTGCCCCAATGGGGGTGAGATCCTTACCTAATCTAGCGGTTTCTTCAGGTGTTACTTTTGCTGAAGCATCTGTCGTAAATATTAGTAGGATGATGGCACTATAAGCGCACAGTAGACTAACTATTTTCATGGATAAATCACCTATAAAATTTGAGCCATTGAGGCATTTAATATGTTGTCGCATGAGTGTCTTCAGTAATAGAGGCGTGAATAAGGTTTTTAAGGGGATGTTTTTGCTGACCCTCTATGAGGTAGAGCTCTGTATGATGGAGATATGTAATTGCGACGGTATTACCTTTTTGTATGGCTATTCGGAACCAGCTATCGGCATATTGAAGTGCTGAAATAATATGTGTTCTACTCGATGAAGTTTCATGTTGGCTGCCTTTGTTATCGTCAATCAAAATATTTTCTGCTGCCAAATAAAAACATTCTCCTATCGCTAAAGCTTCCTCGTGTGGAGGGCTGTCATGCAGATAGTATGGCTTGTCAAAGCAGTAGTCATAGGATGTTGGTATGGGAAAAGTGTCTGAAAATAAATTTGAACTGAACAAAAATATTGAAACTGAGAAACAAACTATGCATTTTACGCTCATTGGTTACCTCTAATAAACCTAGAATTAGTATTGAATTGGTACGTTTTTTGTACATCACAAGAGTTTTATGACTCTGGCAAAGTGATTAAAAGATCAAGTGAATTGTATCTTAGTGGCGAGCGGTGAATATCGCTTTGCGCGTCAATTAGTGCTCTTTACGCGACAGCTTATGTTTAGCATAAGTAAAGTTTTTGGTTTTCTTTGAATGTTGAAGAAAAAAATCCAACTTTGAGTATTGTTACGCTTATTTGATAGATGAATGTATTGTTTAAAACTGTGAAGTAACTTCGTATAAGCGCGTACATGAAAGTAAACCCACTAAAAAATTATGAGATAATAAGGAAAGATTAAAGCGAATAAAATGTAATGAACTGAAATACTTAAAGTTATAACTCATTATTTCAGCATCGTATAACAATAAAAATAACTCAACTAATGACTTAATTTTAGGTATGCCGATTATGAAGAAAATTCTAATGCTCGCTTTGTTAGCGAGTAGTCTTTCGGTGGCTGTTCATGCTGCTGAAAATGACAAAACCTATGTTGAAATGTACTTGGGCGCAGGTTTCTACTCTCACGATGACGACCGCGATTTGGACAACGTTATTAGTAAAGATGGTGGCTTGGAAGTCCCCGTGAATAACTACTTATCCTTGGAAACATGGCTGTCTGATTATACTGCTGAATATGCCGACTCGCTGGATGAACTAGACTCCCAGCGTATCTATGGAGGCGCACTCCTTCACCTTAAAAAACGAGGAAAGAAACGTCCTTTTATTGTTTTAGGTTACAGCCATCTGGGTTATGAAAATAATGAGGGCCATAAATCGAGTGAGTCGCTCTTTAGTTTTGGTGTTGGTCTTAAACGATATTATTCAAATAATGTGATCCTTAGAGGTGAACTAATGATGATGAATAGTATCGATAAAGAGCTGATTGATATGGGAGGGCGTTTATCTTTAGGGTATGCATTTAAATCGAGTGCCGTGAAACTTGTTTATAGGCCTGAGCCTGAAGTGAAATTTGAACCTGAACCTGAACCTGAACCTGAAGTGAAATTTGAATCAGTAAAAGAGCTGCAACAAAGTCTAAATTTTAAAGCAGAGCCTGTTATGGCAGAGCAGAAAATACCTGAGCTAGCACCTGAGCTGGAAACACCAACGCCAGCGCGCTTAGATACCGACCAGGATGGTGTGACGAATAATAATGATTTGTGCTCAAATACGGATCAGGCATTTAAAGTGGATGATACCGGGTGCCCGGTTATGTTGACGGAAAAGGTTTCAATTGTCGTGGATATTAAATTTCCCTTTAATAGTGCTAACCTCCCTAAAGATAGCTTACCAGAAGTAAAAAAAGTCGCTGATTTTATAGCACAGTTTGATGAAACGGTTCTTACAGTTACAGGGCATTCAGATGATAGGGGGCCAGCGGAATATAATAAACATTTATCTCAGCAACGTGCCGATGCCGTTAGGTTCTCCTTGATCAATTCGTTTGGTCTTCAAGAGGCGCGTGTTTCTGCTTTAGGCTATGGTGAGGAGAAACCAGTGGCCGACAATGCAACGCAAGAAGGACGCGCTATTAATCGGCGTGTTGTCGTTGTCGTTGAGTCGAGTATTGAAAAAGAAACTGCTCGTGAGCTGTTATGATGAGCTTATTGTAAATAAGGTAGCCTGGTCTCCTTCACTCCATTGCGGTAATTTTTTCATAATACATAAAAAATATTCTGATGCTAAGTGGTGTGCTAGCCACATTTTCAAATGCTCATACTCTGATTGATCAAACCAGGCTTTATCAACATGGGCAAACTGTCGGATAAACGGAAAAATAGCGATATCCGCTAAGCTTATTTTTGGCCCATATAAATATGTTTGTGTTGATAGTCGTTGGTTGAGCAATTGTAGAAAACTTTCACCGAGTTGCCGATATTCAGTAGCTGAATGTTCAGGGTAGCGATCAGCATATTTGTAATGATCTAAATACGTTTTAAACTCACCATCACACTGCTGAATAAGATTTTTCATTTCAATACTTTTGGTTTTCGAGTCTGGTAACCAGTGCTCAGGGTCGTTCTTCGTTAAAGCCCAAAGCATGATATCCAAGCTTTCTTCAAGCACGCTACCATCGTATAAAAATAATACCGGAACAGTACCCTTTGGTGAATATTCAAGTAGCGATTTTGGTTTGTCTCTGAGAACGATTTCGCGAATTTCTACAACTTGCTGGCTGTAAGCTAATGCCATTCGTGCACGCATAGCGTAAGGGCAGCGACGAAAAGAGTATAAGATAGGTTTTTTTAAAACACTGGTCATATTGCGGGTCGTAATAGTCGTTAAAGAGCTGAAGTTGGTGACTTAATTCT
>Ga0209184_1000069_pt1 | contig 133836 bp, 122 predicted proteins | sample EN8Hudsemesocosm_2_FD_184627 | JGI IMG/M metagenome (GOLD analysis project Ga0209184, IMG submission 184627) | Methane-oxidizing microbial communities from mesocosms in the Hudson Canyon - EN8C Hudson Canyon (SPAdes) (version 2) | ecosystem: Environmental > Aquatic > Marine > Cold seeps... | reverse complement strand
AACAAATAAGCCCTCGCTTGGGGGAGGGTGATATCCGAGTTAAAAACTATGCGGCGAGTGTTAATCCGCGAGACTGGATGATTCGAAGTGGACGTTATCAGCTGCAATTTTTGGTGCCTTCATTTCCTTTAATTCTGGGAAGTGACTTTGCAGGCGAAATAATTGAGGTGGGTGCGAAAGTAAAAGAGTTTCGTGTTGGCGATCGGGTCTTCGGTATGAAAAATCCGTCTGAAGGCTTAGCAACGTATGCCAATGAAGTTGTAGCGCCGGCAAAAAATATCGCGCTAATTCCGCCGAGACATAGTTATACCGATGCCGCAGCAGTTCCATTGTGCGCACTAACGGCATGGCAGGCCTTGGTCAATCATTCGCATATTAAAAAGGATATGAACGTATTAGTGGTCGGTGCATCGGGCGGGGTGGGTAGCTTTGCTGTGCAAATCGCTAGCGCTCTTGGCGCACACGTGACAGGTGTTTCCAGTCTGGGAAATCGTGAGTTGGTTGAATTACTGGGTGCAAAAAAAGTCATTGACTACGCGCACCAAGATTTTGTTAGTAGCGCTGAACGTTATGACATTATTTTTGACACGATTGGGAAGCATAGCTTGAAGCAGTGTAAGAAAGTGCTAACCAAACATGGCGTCTTTGTCAGCACAATACCTAGCCCTGCTAATTTAAAGGCAATGCTACTGACATCTTTCAAATCTATGTTTATGGGCCGCAAGCAAGTAGCAAAAGTGGTGATGGTGAAGTCTAGTGGGGAAGACCTCAACCGTGTTGCTAAAATGATACAAGAAAAATCAGTACGCCCTCTTGTTGATAGAATATTTTCTTTTCAGGAGGCGGGAGCCGCGCTCGATTACAGCCGAAGTTTGAGGGCAAAAGGGAAAATAGTACTTGAAGTAAACGGACTACCTGAGCAGTCCTCATGAATCACCTAGCCAAGGAGTCTTGGGAATCTCGCCTTTGGCGATGGGGTGGGAATTTATTCCCAGCCTACCGCCGCAGCGGAGCGCGTTTGATGTACGTGTCGCCAGATTTCCTAGAGGTGCATATTAGTATTCCAAGCAACTGGAAGACTCGCAACTATATGGGAATAACATGGGGAGGCGGACTATATGCGAGTCTTGATCCAGTTTATGGCGTGATGCTATATAAGGCCTTAGGGCAGCGTTTTCGGGTTGTCGATAAAATGGCCAAAATAGACTTCAAACGGCCCGGAAAAACGACGCTTCACGCAAAGTTTAAAGTTTCCCGAAGTGAACTAAACGAAATACGCCAAGAACTGAAAACTAGTGACAAAATCGAGCGATGTTTTGAAATTGATCTCGTCGATACTCACGATGTTGTTCACGCGTCTTGTCAGAAGTTATTGTCGATACGGGCAAAGACTTAGCGACAACTCTTGTCCGCACGAACTACCTCAACATTTATCTATACAAACGGGGAACCCTAATGCGTCAAGCATTGTAAGATGGTCGGTTCTAAATCGACAGATCATCCGATATTGTTCTTCTTAGCTGTTTTCTTGGGTTGTAATTCAGTAACAATAACGGCAATGAGTAAGATGGCGACTAGGCCAAAACCGACCACGCCTATGTTTAGTCCAAAAAGCGTCTTCTCGCTTCCATCCAGGTATTTCATAGAACCCCCATATGTATTCTGGAGGGAATACGCGACGAGAAACCCTCCTGTGACGAGCAAGCTGAGAATAGAGCTCAAGATAACCTTTCCTTGAGACCAAACTAGCCAAAGAGCGAGCGCGCCGATACTAGAGTTTGTTATCAACTGCCATACTTCGTGTATACGGGCATGGGGAGTCCAATCAGGGTTGAATACGTGCGTGGCATTGATCTCCAAATAGGGCACAACGACCGCATAGAGGAACACACTAAATACGATGATGATTTTTTGAAACATGACTAACCCTCCTGGGGAGATAACTTTGAATAGTTTAACAAGTTGTTTCGTGACAAGAGGAGTTGCTGACCTGCTGTCGCGTCCGTTCTTCTGACGTTTTGGTATGTATTCCTTTTCCCTCCGTCAACGCAGATCTTGTAAATTTTAGGTCAGCGACTTTCGCTACCTGGCCGCTCACGTTGACCTCCATAACGACGCCATCGGTGATAATAATGTTGACCTCCATTCGGGAAGGCCTGCCAACGTATTGGCCTTGCGCTATCGATATATTGATTGTTTGCGATGGTTGATTGGAAGGCGTATTTGCGGTGGTTAACTTACTCTTGGGATGCTGGAGCACGAGGAACCCGTGTTTAAAAAGGTAATAGGCGGCGGCACCGGCAGCGCTGCCGGTAGCGATATCTTCCACAGCACCTTTGTTGTCCCATGTTCTTCCTTCTGCTTTGGAAATATCTAGTACATATACGAATTTCGCGCCATGCTGTGCTAACAGCGCTTCGAACTGAGAATGATTGATGGCCGCGCGCGCGATACCCTGTGTCAAAGGAACGATAAGGTAGGGAAGGCCAAGCGAAATGACCTCCAGCGGAAGACCACCTGTTTGGCTTTCTGACAAATTCAGGGCTGCTAGTATCTTTAGCTTCTCATCTTGGTTGAGCTGTTTGATGTTATTCGGTTGTCCCTGACTCATGCTTGTTCTGTAATAGCTTTCAGTCACTTGGCTGCGCAGTTTGACGAGCTGTTGGTTTAGTTCAACTTCCCAGAGATGTTCGTCGAATACGCCAAATTCTTCATGAAGGTGTGCGCCCAAGCCAATGAGTGGATGACCAGCAAAATCTAACTCCTCCTCCATCGTAAAAATCTTCGCTCGAAAGCGTGACCGACTGATTTGATGCGTCACAAAAATCGATTCAAATTGACGCATTTCTTGAGTGAATGAAAGCATCTTGGACGTCGTCATATCTTCTAGGTCATAAAAAATAGTCAGCCCGTTTCCTGCTAATGTTTGATCTGAGAATACATTTACAAGTTTGCATTTCATGGCGTTGGACCCTGAGCATTAATGTGAGGCGAGAAGCGCAAATTTCAGTACTCGCTTTGATTTAACGACAATGCATAGTCTCGAAAGTCTTTAGGAGGCCGCCCCAGCGCGCGCTGGACGCCATCGCATACCACAGCATTGCGGCCGTCGAGCACTTCTTGAAATAGAAACTCCAACATTGAAATGGTTTCTGGTGGTGCGTCCTGCTTGAGCATTTCGCTGGTAAATTGTGCCGTGGTGATGGGCACAAACTCTATCTTGCGATGCGTTGCTTGGCCTATTTCGGATGCGACTTCTCTAAAAGACAAAAGGCGCGGACCGGTGACCTCGTATAGTTGTCCTTGATGATGTGATTCCGTTAATGCGGCCACCGCCACATCCGCTATATCATCGACATCGACAAAAGGCTCGCCAACATCGCTAACCGGCAATGCAATGACTCCGGAGTTGATTAGGTCCGAAAAAGCACCTTCGTTGAAATTCTGATTGAACCAGCTGGCGCGAATAATGGTCCAAGCCATCCCACTTGCCATCACTATTTCTTCACAGCGCTGCGCAGCAGGCTCTCCTCTTCCTGAGAGCAGCACAATATGCTTGGTTCCGTGGCGTCTAGCGACCTGACAAAAGTCTTCAATGGATTTAGGTGCAGTGGGCACCGCAAGGTCAGGGTAGTAGGTTAGGTAAACCGTTTTGATTCCCTTTAGTGCTTCATTCCATGAGCTGGGGGTTTCCCAGTCGAATGGCGTTTCAGAGCCGCGGGACCCTGGTCGAGCAATGATATTCTTGTTTGCTAACTTTCTTAGGACACGCTTACCTGTTTTTCCTGTGCTGCCGATAATCAATATTTGATTGGTTTGACCGCGTTGAGAATTATTTGTCATGAGTCTTTCCGTTGCTGATGAGTAGGTAGACGTACTATAGTGAAACTTTCCGTATCATTAGATGCTAAATGTTCAAATTTATTGATCAATCGTTCGGGGTGGATGTTGTGGTGGATAACTTAAAAGAATTAGCCTTAAAAAATAGGCCGCTCTCAGTGGATGGACAGCTGGCAGGTGCTAGGAAAGACCCGTTAGGGGCTTTGTTTCATTTGTTGAAAATGGAAAGCGTGTTCTATACGCAAGCTGAGCTTTCTGCGCCATGGGGCATGGACATTCCTGCGATCAAACATTCTCTAATGTTCCACTTTGTTGTTAGTGGCTGTTGCATAGTGGAAGTGGAAGGACAGAACACTCCGTTGCAATCGGGTGATTTCTTGATGGTGCCTCACGGTTTAGGTCATCGGCTATTTGACCAGAATAGTTCGGAATGTGTTCCCTTATTCGACCTACCATTGGAGCCTGTTAGTGAGCACTACGAAACTCTCAATTACGGCGGGCAGGGTGATGCTACTTTGTTGTTATGTGGCGCCGTAAGTTTCAATCACCCAATCGCCTCACGAGTATTGGATATCATGCCTGAATTCGTGAGGGTCGATACTAGGCCCGAGAATAAAAAGAATACTATTGCTCATCTTATACGCATGCTCGCGGATGAGTCATTGGTAGCGGGCTTAGGTGGTGAGGCGGTGATAACAAGGCTAGCCGATATTCTGGTAATTTATTCGCTACGAGAGTGGCTTGAATCGATTAATGACGACCGTTCTGCCTGGCTATCAGCGCTAAAAGACCCGTCCCTCGGCAGAGCAATGAGCGCAATTCATCAGTCGCCAGATAAGGCATGGACGGTAGCGACTTTGGCCATGGAAGCGGGGATGTCGCGTACCTCCTTTGCGGAGCGATTTAAGGGCGTAGTCGGTGAATCACCGCTCCAATATCTGACTCAATGGCGAATGATGTTGGCTCGCACTCGACTGAGATCAACTCGCGATACAATGTTGGCGATTGCGATGGACTTGGGATATCAGTCTGAGGCGGCTTTTAGTCGTGCTTACAAAAAAACGATGGGCGTCACGCCGGGGCAGTCACGTAAGAATCTTTAGCGCCCGATGAGAGGGGCGTGAAAGGTGAAGACGTCTGTAGTTGATTGATTTAACATTAGTACTCTTCTTTTCAATACTTGGCGTGCTTCAAAATGTTCAAAATACCCTTTAGTTTGGTTTTTATTCTATCGATGATTCTGCTTAGTACTGGGTGCTCAGATTCTGGCAGTGATAGCTCGGAGCCCTCCGTTAATGCGGCGCAGGGTGACGCGTATGAAAGGGCCTATTCGCCTTCGATGGGACCCGAGTCAGCCAAAGTCACGATCGTTGAGTTTTTCGATCCTGCCTGCGAAGCCTGTCGGGCTTTTTATCCGCTGGTTAAACAAATTATGGAACGACATCCTGAGGATGTGCGCGTCGTATTGCGCTATGCGACGTTTCATGAAGGGTCGGATACGGTGGTTCGAATGTTAGAAGCGGCGCGCCTTCAAGATGTGTTTGTACCCGTCCTAGAAGGCTTGCTTAAAGCACAGCCTGAGTGGGCATCGCATCATGCGCCGAATATTGACCGAGCTTGGGAAGTTGCAAAAGCCTCGGGACTGAATCTCGCGGAGGCCGAAATGGTGATGAACTCGGCTGAGTTTGATCAGCGCCTTACACAAGAGACCGCGGATATTCGGGAGTTGAAAATAAGCCAAACCCCTACGTTCTTCGTGAATAAAAAACCGCTTACCGATTTTGGCGGTCAGCAGCTTTATGACTTGGTGGTTTCTGAACTTTAATCAACGAGGGCAGGAACTTTCTTTAGCTTAGTTTGTTTGAGCAGAGGTGCGTTCTATCTCACCTCTCTGTCTTCTCAGTCCTGACGAGAAACGTCCACAGAGACTTCGAGAATAGGGCTTTTTCCGCCACCAAAGATAACCCCCTTCAAGGGTGTTACGTCGTAATAATCCCGGCCGAAGGCCGTCACGATATGCTGGCCTTCGGCCCGAACGTCATTGGTTGGGTCAAACTCAATCCACCCCTCATCTGGTGAAAAATACGCAATCCAAGCGTGTGTTGCGTCGGCACCTACTAGCTTTTCTTGGCCAGGTGGCGGCAGGGTTTCCATATAGCCCGACACATACATCGCTGGAATGCCCATGGCTCGTAAACAACCTACTTGAAGATGTGCAAAGTCCTGACATACGCCTTTTTTGTGGCTCAATACTTCTGATAATGGCGTCGCGATTGTTGTAAAGCCGGGGGTGTAAGTGAAGTCGTTGAATATGCGACTGGTTAACTCAGATACGCTTGAATAAAGTGAGCGAGAAAGTTCAAAAGAGGGTCGCGCGTAGTCTGCTAGTGCTTCGCTGGCACGCACCATTGGTGAGTCTAAGCAGAATTCTCGAGCCATAATGACGTCTTCGGAGATGCCTTCGCGAAGGCGATTAAGGACGTCGCCGTAGGTAATTCCAAAGTCTAAGTCTAAGCCTGGTCGTTGTTCCTGAATTTCTATTTCGCTTTGCGCGGTAATGGATAACTCACTATGAGCTGTTTGAATCTCAAAATGATAACGCTGGTTGCCAAAGTAGTCGGTTCTGATATTTGAATGAATCGCTTGGGGCGTTACGATAATCTGACTACTAATGCACTTTTGCCTATTTGTGTTTCGCGGTGCCAAATTTGCTAAGTTGTAGCAGTGAGTGACCCTTGCGGCGTATTTATATGTTGTTGTGTGCTTAACCTGATACCGCATTTTCTATGCTCCCTGTAGATAGAAAAACAATGAGCAATCGTATGCTGGCGTAATGATGTTTCTGCCAAACCCAAAGGCGTATTGGAACAGTCTGAACATTAGTCGCCCCAAAACGTAGAAACGAGCTGTTGCGGATCAACTCGATGGTCGAAGTACTTATCTCTGACAAGGTTGCTGAAGTCAGAAAGCAGTTTATTTAGCTGAGAAAGTAATAACGCTAGTTTGCCTCTTGAACCGTCGGTGCACTCTACCAAATGGGCTATTCGCGAGAGTTTAAGGCTCGTAATCGCTTCTAACAGCACGCGGTCTTCTTCTTCTAATTCTCGTATGTTCATATCGCCTCGTTTAAGCGCGGCGAAGTGACTCTGTAAATGTTCAAACTGGAAGATTAATGAGCGTGGGTTATTCGTATCGAGCATAACTAATTCCAACCCGAGCTCTATCCCGCCGCGCGCTCTGCTGTGGCGTCGATACGTGATGAGGACTTCCATTGAACGAAGCATCGCATGCAGAATCGTTTCATTGTCTGCTTTGTCGACCATCGGCGAGGTCAAGGTGGTGATGGTCTTCATTATCTGTATGGCGCGTTCAACGCGGCGACCCATGTCCATGAAACGCCAACCGGTGCTTCTTACCATACTTTCTTGCATTAAGCCGGACAGAGCAATTAAGGGAATTACCAATGGGTCCAACGCTTCTTCAGGCGCAGAAGATAAGCCTTCTGACAGAGATGCATCCAAGTTGTCTAGCGCGTCCCCAATATCATTTATGACGCGAATGGTGTCTGATGATAGAAGCTCTTTTGACTCATCGGCTGAGTAAAGTAGTGAGTTCAAGGTCGACTTGATGCTGCCCGGTCGGCTTCCATCCTTAATTATCAGGAGTAACTCTTCCTCAGGGTTGGCAAGTTCTTCGTCTGTTGCGGCCAGAAACCCTGGCTGGGTGCCGGTAATTTCTGTAATTGAGCGCAGCAGTACCTTCTGAGACGCTTTACTGATGGACTGTTCGCCATTGATAAGCATGAACACCGTTCTAAGAATGCGTAGTGAGGCTTCTGCGCGTTCAGCGTACCGGCCCATCCAGAATAAATTCTCGACGACTCGACTCGGCAAGCTAACCAGTAGCGCTTCTTGTTCGCTTTGGCTTGTATCGGGGGAGCTATCTTCCTGAACTCGCTCCGGTTCTGTCGCGGTGACCCATGTGTCTTTACTTGGACAGCCTGCTTGCATGCTGATTAATTGGCTGCCAACGCTAAGTCCTACGCGAGTGAGGCCACCGGGCATGACGATGTAGGAGTTGTCAGCGGCAACTGAAAATGTGCGTAAAATCGAAGGGCGTGGTTCCAGGCCATTCGTCGTAAAACTCGGGATATGGGATTTTTCAATACGTTCTTGGGCCACGAACTGCTGAGGGCGGTGCTTAATTTTTGCCAATAGATCGTCGAGCTCTGTTTTACTGAGATCGCCTCCCCATACGCTTTTCATGAGTGCGCCACGATAGATTGGTTTGACGATCAAATTGCTTATATTAGCGGTTACAAATTTTAGGTCTGCGTCATCGCCGCACCAGTAAGTGTTGACCGAGTCTAGGCGTGGCTCTCGCCCTAGTAGTGTTTTACTTATTTGGGGGAGAAACTTCAGTAAGATCGGGTTCTCGAGTACACCAGAACCCAGTGGGTTGGCCATGACGACGCGGCCTGATCGCACGACGTCGAGCAAGCCGGGCACACCTAGTTGTGAATCGCTGCGCAACTCAACCGGGTCGCAGAATACGTCGTCGATGCGTCGGAGTATCACATCGACTCGACCTAAGCCTTCCAAGGATTTCATCCACACAAAGCCATTCCGAACAACAAGGTCGGCGCTTTGAACCAGTGGAAACCCTAAGTAATTTGAGATGTATGAATGCTCAAAGTAGGTTTCGTTATGAGCTCCGGGCGTGAGAACCACTACGCGCGCTTGGTTTTGCGAAGGAGATAGTGAAATAAGCTTGTGGCGCAGTCGCTGAAAAAAGCTAGCTAAGCGATGGACATGGCTGTCGCGAAACAAACTAGGAAATACTCGTGACATGACCGTTCTATTTTCGAGCACATAGCCCGCGCCACTTGGGGCTTGAGTGCGATCAGATGTTACGCACATACTGCCATCTTGGCGCTGAATCATATCCACAGAGTGTAGAATAAGCTCATGCTCACCCGGAAGCTGGATGCCGTCACAAGCTCTTAAGAAGCCGCCGTGTCCAAACAGTGCTTCAGGAGGCAGCGCGTGCTGCTTAAGCAGGGTTCGTTGGCCATAAAAGTCCTTCAGCATCAGATTAAAAAGCTCGGCTCTTTCAAGCAATCCAGACTCGATAGTTGCCCAATCTTCGCTTCCGATAATTGCGGGAACTAGGTCGAGTTCCCAACGGCTTTTCGGCGTGGTTTGATCGTCATATATATTATAGGTAACTCCGTCATCACGAAGTATTCTGCGAGCTTTTTCGCTTCGTTCGTTAAGCGCTTTTGCCCCGAGGTTATCTAGGCTACTAAGTAAATAGTCCCATTCGGGTTTTATGTTTCCTTCGGGCGTATAAACTGGATCGGATAGACTGGCGGCGGGGCGACTGTACCTTAAACCTTGAGTTTGCCCTTGCGTCTGCGATTGCATTTGCAGTTGAGGCTGAGGCAAAGGCTGATTTTGCGGATAAATAGAGTCGGACACGAAGACCCACCGTTCAAATGATGAAAGGGACCAATGTTGTGCATTGATCGCGCGAATATTTGCTGCGGTATTGTATACCTTTTTTCGGCTCAAACCCTAGATAACTCGATATTAGATCGCCTAGTTATCTAGAGTTTTTACGAAAGTTTCATCGTTAAATATTGTTTGGATAGCGTTTTTTCGTTATCCGTCACGTCGTATTGTTTCTAGCAGGTCCTTGGTCTGCGCAAATCTAGTGTATACGGGTATTCATTGCTGGGTTCTTCTGGCGGCGGCTCCATTGGGCGAGGCGGTTCTTGGTTGATGAAAAACTCTCTGAGCGCGTTTACCTCTGGGCGAGGCGTGAACGGGCCTTGTGTATGGCTGAGATCATCAAACCGATTAATGCGCCGCGACTCCGCCTCAAATGAGTTGACAGGGAGGTTATCGTAGCTTCGCCCTCCAGGGTGGGAGACGTGATAGGTGCAGCCGCCAACTGACTTGCCATTCCATGTGTCGATCAGGTCAAACACCAAGGGTACATGGACTCCAATGAGTGGATGTAGTGCTGATGGCGGTTGCCATGCGCGATAGCGAACGGCGCCGACATACTCGCCATGTTTGCTGGTATTACGCAAAGGAACTCGGCGGCCGTTGCAGGCTAATACATAGCGACCATCAGTAAGGCCTGTCGCTTTGATTTGAAGCCGTTCGACTGAAGAGTCAACATAGCGGGCGGTTCCAAAACTACTGCTTTCTTCCCCGAGTACATGCCACGGTTCGATCGCCCAGCGAAGCTCTAATTCGATATCATCGAGTTTTACTCGGCCATAATGAGGGAAACGAAACTCCTCAAACGGGGCTAGCCAATCTAGCTCAAAGGGGTAGCCGTGGGTTTGCAAGTCATCGACGACATCCTTCATATCTTGCCAAATATGATGCGGCATCATAAATCGGTCATGTAACGCGGTGCCCCAGCGGACTAAAGGCTTTTTATAGGGTTCTTTCCAGAAGCGCGCTAATAACGAACGGATTAACAGCGCCTGTACCAATGCCATCCGACTATGCGGAGGCATTTCAAAGCCGCGAAACTCTAGAATTCCTAGGCGGCCACTGGCGCTGCCCGGTGAATATAGCTTATCGATACAAAACTCTGAGCGGTGGGTGTTTCCGGTTATGTCGATCAAGAGGTTTCGAAGCAAACGGTCGACCAACCATGGCTGTGGTACTTCTCCATCGGTCATTTGAGCAAAGGCGATTTCTAGCTCGTAGAGCATTTCATTCCGGCCTTCATCGACCCGAGGGGCTTGGCTAGTCGGTCCCAAAAACATGCCAGAAAACAAATAAGACAAGCTTGGATGGTGTTGCCAGTAAGTAATGAAACTGCGCAGTAGGTCGGGCCGACGTAACAACGGACTGTCGGCTGGGGATGAGCCCCCTAGCGTAATATGATTGCCGCCACCGGTACCCGTATGGCGGCCGTCGAGCATGAATTTTTCAGTTGATAAGCGTGATAGCCGAGCTTCTTCATAGAGTGCAGTGGTGGTATCAACAAGTTGTTGCCAATTACTGGAAGGGTGGACGTTCACTTCGATGACACCGGGATCTGGCGTAACGAGAAGCTTCAGTAACCGAGGGTCACGGGGTGGCTCATAGCCTTCAATAATAACGGGTAGCTCAAGTTGTTTTGCTGTTTCCTCTATTGCTGAGGTTAACGCGATGTAGTCTTCCAAGTGCTCTAACGGAGGCATGAATATGTGCAGTCGGCCCTCGCGCTCTTCGATACACATCGCTGTGCGCACAACTTCTGTCCAGATAGGATCTTTTTTGGCTTTTTCGTTATCACGTTTATTCGCCAGTAGTATTTGCTCGGCTTTGCTTAGCTCGCTTGCGCTTGGTGGTGGGCCGGCAAAACGGATATCTGTTTTCTTTGCGAGAGGAATGCGTTCTTCAAACGGGTCCCGTTGAATAGGCAGAGGCTGCTCTTCTTCGGTTAGCCACGGTAAGTCATTGAGAGGAAGCCTAAGCCCGATTGGTGAGTCTCCTGGGATCAGGATGATTTTTTCGCGCTTCATTGGCCACATGCTGCTGAGCCACTGTTTTTTATCGTCGCCGCGACTGATTGGAATGACTAGTCCGCTGGCTACGTTCATTCCTTTTTGAACGAGCCTACCCAGTCGTTTGCGCGCGAGATCATCATTTGAGGAATGCGCGAGCAAGTCGATATTCTTCGGAATAGACTGTTCTTTCTGCAGGTAATGCAGTGCATCTTCGTAAACCGGCTGGCAGTGCTCGAGCGGAATGTCGAGCAAATGCGCTAAATAATGGCTAAAACGGCAGACATCTTTGATGGTGTGGCCATAGTCGGTATCGATACGCGCTAGTCTTTCTGGAGTGCTCCAAAGTGCTTCGCCATCGGTGCGCCAAAATACACCAAGCGCCCAGCGAGGAACTTCTTCTCCCGGATACCACTTACCTTGGCCATAATGAAGCAAGCCGTCGGGCGCAAAACGGTCGCGAATTTTCAATAGCAGCGTTTTGGCCATTGATAGCTTGTCGTTACCGAGGGCGTCAGTATTCCACTGTTCAGATTCCATATCATCGATAGAAACAAACGTCGGTTCGCCACCCATTGTTAGTCTTACATCATTGTCGACGAACTCCTTATCAACAGCCTCGCCAAGGGCGAGTATTTGTTGCCACTGCTCCTCGTTATAAGGTTTAGTGACACGCGGGTCCTCCAACACTCGCGTAACGGTATTGCTGAAGTCAAATTCGACTTCGCATTCATCCGTAAAACCCACAATCGGCGCGGCGGAGACCGGGTGAGGCGTACACGCTAGTGGGATATGCCCTTCACTGGCGAATAGGCCTGATGTGGGGTCGAGGCCGACCCAGCCCGCACCGGGTAAATATACTTCGCACCATGCATGCAGGTCGGTAAAGTCTTCGTCAGTCCCTGATGGGCCGTCGAGTGATTTTTCATCAGCTTTAAGTTGGACAAGATAGCCTGAGGCAAATCTAGCGGCTAAACCTAGATGACGAAGCAGTTGCACTAACAGCCACGCTGAATCCCGGCATGAGCCTTGGGCACTCTTTAACGTTTCTTCAGGTGTTTGCACACCAGGCTCAAGGCGAACTAAATAATTGATTTCTTGTTGTAAGGATTGATTGATTTCAACAAGAAAGTCATTAATACGCTGCTTCTTCGTGTTGACTGCTTTTAAGCGCTTTTTGAATAAAGCGCCACAGCTCTTTCCTCTGAAAGATTCTTTTTCAAGATAGGGCATCAGCTCTTTTTTGAGCTGTTTTGGGTATGCAAAAGGAAAGTCTTCAGCGTATTCCTCGACGAAGAAATCAAAGGGGTTGATCGCCGTCATTTCTGCAATCACTTCAACGTCTACTTCAAATTCAGTACATTTTTCAGGAAACACTAGTCGCGCAAGGTAGTTTCCGAACGCATCTTGCTGCCAATTAATAAAATGGGTTTCAGGTTTGATCTTTAAGCTGTAGCTATGAATGGGGGTTCTGCTGTGAGGCGCAGGACGGAGCCTTACGGTGTGCGGCGACAAGTTTACAGAGCGGTCAAACTTGTAGCTGGTACGATGGTTTATAGAAACACGAATGGTCACGGAGGCCGCCTTATTGGTTGGTAAACCAATTCTGAGAAATACTTGTATGGATGGCGGCTAGGTCCAACTGAATATCGTTCAGTAACTCTTTCATTGGTTCTCCTAGGTCGCTGTAATCTATGGGCTTGAGAATATCCTGTTGAATGTCTTCTAGCTCATTGAGCACAAGTTTATGGTTCGGCAGGCGCGCTAAAGATTCACTAACGGCGGATAGACAGTAAGTGATTGTTCGTGGAAATGCAGGGTCTTCAATAATGTATCGAGCGACTTGTTTACTTTTTACCGAGGCTCTAATCGTTCTGCGATAGCTTTGATCTGCGTCGAGGGCTCTTAATATGTTGCCCCAAACGATTTGGTGGCCATTGATGGCGTCGTGGTCATCCCAGACCTGCAGCTGGGCTCGCACGCCAGCATCAAGTAAGCGGGTCGTCATGTCGGCGCGCTCGATGTTTCTGCCGAGCTTCATAAAGTACCAAACGAAGTCCCTAGGCATTGTGCCCATCATGAGTCCCTGTATTTGTTGGCAGCTTTTAATTACACCATCTAAGAAGTTGAAGCGTTGACTTCGATTAATACCCTGTTGGAGGTTTTCACACACGAATAGGTTGAGTTCGTTGATCATCTCCCAGCTTTCTGCGGGTATTACATCGCGTGATGTGCGTATATTTTCTCTAGCGAATTTTAGGCAGGAGGTAACCGATGAAGGGTTAGTGTCGTCTCCTAGTAAAAATTTGACGACATTACGTTCATTCTGCACTTTATAGCGTTCGTCAAATGAGGCTTGAGCGCTGTTGATGGTAATCAAGTTATACCAGCCAATCCCAACCCCTTTAGGGAGGTCGAACATTAATTTGTCGTAGACACTGACTAGCCTGACTGTATTTTCTATCCGCTCTAAATAGCGCGCGGCCCAATAAACTCTTTCTGCAACACGAGATAACATTGGTCTCCTCCTAATCCACTATCCAGGTATCTTTACTACCACCGCCTTGCGATGAATTGACCACAAGAGAGCCTTTTGTCATAGCGACGCGTGTCAGTCCACCCATCGTGACGTAAACGTTTTTTCCTTGCAGAATAAATGGGCGAAGATCAAGGTGGCGGGCTTCTAACTCGCCCTTGCCAACAAATGTGGGTGAAGTCGACAGTGCTAGCGTCGGTTGTGCGATATAGTTTCTGGGATTGTCTTTTATTAGCTGTACAAAGTGATCGCGCTCTTTCTTTGTCGAGTGTGGGCCAACGAGCATGCCGTATCCTCCAGACTCATTGGCTGGCTTTACTACCAGTTTGTCTATGTTTTCAATGACGTATTCTCTTTGTGTTTCGTCGTAACATAAGTAGGTTTTAACATTCTTAATTAGAGGTTCTTCTTTGAGGTAGTATCGAATGATTTCTGGCACAAAAGCATAAATAACTTTGTCATCAGCGACGCCTGCGCCCGGCGCATTAGCCAAGCCTACATTACCTGCTTTCCAAGCCCTGATGAGCCCTGGAACCCCCAGCTGTGAGTCCTCTTTGAAAACTTCCGGGTCGATATACAAGTCGTCTATTCGTCGATAAATAACGTCGACACGTTCGAGGCCTGCAATAGTTTTCATGTAAACGCAGTCATCGTCTTGGACTATTAAATCGCTACCTTCTACAAGTTCGCACCCCATTTGTTGAGCTAAAAAAGCATGTTCAAAATAGGCCGAGTTGTAGATGCCGGGCGTTAACACGGCGACAACAGGTTTTTTAATTTTTCGAGGAGAGAGAGCTACTAGGGTTTCAAACAGGTTGGTGCAATAATCATCAATCGGCGCAATATTTATTTCTTCGAATAGCTCAGGAAGAATCCGCTTCGTGATTGCTCTGTTTTCTAGCATATAGGACACCCCCGAAGGTACCCTCAAGTTGTCTTCAAGAACGTAGAACTCCCCATCAGCATCACGCACCAAATCAGTGCCGCAGATGTGTGCCCAAACACCAAACGGAGGCGAAATTCCCATGCACTCTTGACGGAAGTTTGCAGACTGTTCCAATACATAGGCGGGGACGACACCGTCTTTGATGATGTTCTGGTCGTGGTAAAGGTCATCAATAAACATGTTCAGAGCTTTCAGTCGTTGCTTAAGGCCTTCAGCCGTTTTATCCCAATGAGATTTGCTTATTGTTCTAGGCACAATGTCAAAAGGCCAAGAGCGATCAATGTTCCCGTTGTCCGTGTAAACAGTGAAGCTTACGCCCATTTCTTTGATTGTGGACTCGGCAGCTTTGCGGTGTGATTCGACGGTTTCTTCAGACAGGTCTTTGAAATAAGACACCAGCTTTTCCGCCGACTTTCTTGCGACTCCGGGGCTGCTCATAACTTCATCATAGAAGTCTTCGCATTGATACGTGTTCCAAATGTTTGTCATGTTTAACCTAACACCGTTGATAGATGAATGCTGTCAGGCTAAACAACCGTTAGCCTTTGGATTTTAGTTACAGCAATAACCAGTCCAATATGGTCAAAAAAACAACAGGGAGCTAGAAAGCTAAGAAATAGGGAGGGGGAGAGTGAGTGTTGGGTTGTACCTAAGTTTGAAAGCAACTGCCGAGTGAGAGGACTAAAGCAAGGACTATCGTTGTATTAATTCAACACTGATATTTTGTCGCGTTGCTGGGCAAGGGGGTCCAAATTGATTAAAAACTGCGACGTCAGCTGCATCTCGGCCATATCCAACGATAACATAGCCACCATTTAGGGACGCCTGGGTCGCATCAAATGTGTACCATCGCCCACCAATGAACGCTTCAAACCAAGCATGCAGGTCCATCGGTTCCAATTCGTATAAATAGCCGACGACGAGTCGGGCGGGAATGCTAATACTGCGGCATAGCGCGATGCCGACGTGCGCAAAGTCGCGGCATACGCCAGAGCCTCGCTCAATTACTTCGGTTGCGGAAAGTAGGGTGTCGCTTCCTTCAATGTCGTATCTGAGGTTATGATGAATCCACTGCTCAATTGCATTGACCTGGTCATATCCCAGCAGACAACCGGCAGAGATATCTGCTGCCATCGACAGAAGTCTGTCGGATTCGCAGAAGCGGCTTGGGAGTAAATAGCTGAGAGCGGCGTCAGGAAGAAATGCTATATCGATAAACGGGGCGCCCGGATTGCGATCTGCATTGCCGGATGTTTCAATGTCGACACTTGTACTAATGGTAAATTGCCCTGGAGGCGCAATCAGGCGTTGGCACAAATTACCGTAGTTGTCCGTAAACTCAACAATGGGGATGCGTGGAAAGTGCTTATACTCTTCACTAACAATCCATTGATGCGCTCCACTTCGGGGACGTAGCATAAATATAAATGGAGTCGGAGCTGTGATATCAAACTCTAAGTAGCAGCTTGCGCGCAACAACATATAAACATTCCTTTTTATTCCGCTCAAATACTTATGGGCGCAGAAATATTGATTACTCTTAGTGCCTATAAGGGCATGACGGGGCAGATTAAACAAGAATTATTGATGTTTTATGTTGATTGTGGCGTTGATCACGTTACTCTGAATTTAATCTATAATTATTAGCAAACCACATGAATTGGTAACGAAAGACCCAAAGCTTATGATCCATATATTTCGCCGAACTTTCAGCCCCATAACCTTTTTGCTACTGGCGTTAGTGACGTTGTCGGTACCGAGTGTCTTGGCGGATGAATGCAAGCAGCTGTCGGCAACAGGAAATTCCGAATACCCTCCTTATCTTTGGCGTACGGATAAAGAATCAAATGAGCTTTCGGGGGCAATTAGTTCAATCATGGAAGAGCTTGGTCAGCGTTTGAACCGCGACATTGAACTTAAGCATGTTGGTAGTTGGTCTAGAGCGCAGGAGGAAGTGAAATCCGGGCGGGTAGATTTGATTGCGGGTGCTTTTTACACTGAGCCGAGAAGTAGGTGGATGAACTATATCCGGCCTGCCTTTCTTACGACGAATAGTGTCGTTTGGATACACTCTACGAGCGATGTCAGCTTTCATGGTCGCAGCGATTTAGTGGACAAACTTGGTGTTACGGTGATCAATAACAGCTTTGGTCAGTCGTTTGATGAATATGCAAAAAACAATCTTAAAATAGAGTACGTTGCCAGCATAGAGCAGGCCTACAAAATGTTAGTCCTAGATCGTGTGGACTACTTACTTTATGAGAAAAACCCAGGGCTGGCGTACGCGTCTAAAATGGGTGTGAGTCATCAGGTCTCAGAACTCCTGCCGTCAATTAGCAGCGAAGGTTTGTATTTAACCATCTCGCACAAGTCTAAATGTAATACCGATCAGTTAAGGTCGGAACTAGATAGGCATTTGCGCGAAATGAGCGAAGACGGTTATACCGATAAAGCATTGCAGAAAAGTCAGCAAGCTTGGGACGAAGAGGCTAGAAAAATAAAATGGCGATAGTCTAAGGTTTGTTGCTTGTCGTCCGTGAAGGACTCTGCTGCACGCTATCTATCCCAAACGTCTTGTCATAGCCTTTTCAACTTGAGTTCGCTTGAAGACCATGCTTCCTCTGATCTATCACCCTAACTATTCCTGTCCCTTCCCAGAAGATCATCGCTTCGTGATGAGTAAATTTCGACGCTTATTTGAGACGTTGCAAGATAGTGGCGTAATTGAGGCCGATCATAAAAATTTATTCTCTCCCAGCATGGCGACATTAGACGCCCTCAGTATCGCTCACGACTCAACGTATTTAGAGTCATTGCTTGGCAATAATATTTGCCCGAAAGCTTGGCGTCGGGTAGGTCTTCCGTGGAGTCAGGGTTTGGTTGACCGCACGCTGACGGCGCCCAATGGCACATTGCTGACAGCGAGAATGGCACTAAAGCACGGTATTGCTTGTCACCTAGCGGGCGGCACGCACCATGCTCATCGAGACTTTGGTAGCGGCTTTTGTATGATTAATGATCTTGCGTACACCGCGCTGCAGGTGCTCAAGCACAAAGAAGTGGGTAGGGTGTTGATCTTTGATTGTGATGTGCACCAAGGAGACGGTACTGCCGCTATATTGGTGAATGAGTCGGCGGCTTTTACCTGCTCAATACACTGTGAAAAGAATTTTCCGTTTCGAAAGACAGATAGTGATCTAGATGTTGGTTTGCCGCTGTATATGAAAGACGACGACTACCTAGACGTGGTCGACAGCACATTGGAAAGACTGCTCTATCAAATAGAACCTGACCTTGTTTTGTATGACGCAGGGGTGGATGTATGGGAGCATGATGCCTTGGGTAAGTTAGACATTAGCTGGCAAGGTATTGAACAGCGCGACCGTCTCGTGCTCGAGAAATGCTGGAGTCGTGGTACGCCCGTAGCGACTGTTATTGGGGGTGGCTATGACGAAGACCATCATCGCTTGGCGTTGCGTCATGCGATTGTAATTGAGCAGGCTCATGCCGTTGCTGGGTTGCCTGTTTTTTAAAGAGATGAAATACCACTCACGATCCGAGAGAGCGCCTTATGGCCAACGCACAGACTATCAACAATCCTTGCAGTAACCCAATGACGCTGCTTCAAGCAAAGCATAAGCAGGCGTTGGCGGACAGAGATTCCAATTCTCGTTATTGCACCTTGGCAACCCTCGAGCAAAATGACCCTTCTCAAGTGAGAATGAGAACGTTGGTGATGCGAGAGATTACCAAGGAGTCTTGTTTGATGTTTGTTAATCGTCGCGCACAGAAAAACATATCTGATTTAGAGAATACGAGGGTTGAGGTACTGTTTTTTTACCCGACGCTGATGTCGCAATTTCGCATGCGCGGCACCCTTTCTTTACTTCCGCAAAAGGTTGTCGAAACACACTGGCAGCACAAGCCCTATGAGGCCAAATTGCTTGACCATTTTTATGCACGCTTTCAAGCGCAAAGCGGATCGATTGCCGGCAGAAAGGATTTGGAAAGTGGGATTTCTCTTTTAGAAAAGGAATATCCAGACCCGAGTTCGGTACCCTTTATTGAGGATGCTGTAGGTTTGGTGGTAACGGCTAATTATCTTGAAGTATGGCAGGGAAATGATAGTGGTATCCATGACCGGCAACTCTATACCTTGCAAAAAGGTGAGTGGCACGATCAGATGATTGTGCCTTAGCTGGTCGTCGAAATCGGGTTTATTCAAATCCGTTTTCCAGTCTGTTGCGTAATGCTAGGGGTAAGCCTGCGAAGGTAAATTTGAGCGACGCAAGCGCCAGTAGCGAGAGTCATAAATGAGCACAACGGATTCAATGAGCAAAGATGTCATGTATTACGATGGGAGTTGCCCATTGTGTACCGCGGAGGTTTGCAAACTCTCACGTTACACAAAGGGTAATGTCGAGCTCCAAGACATTCATCAGCTAGAGAATGTAGAAGGCTTGCCGGATAAAGAAACCTTGCTCAAGAAATTGCATGTGAGAACCCGCGACGGAGATTGGCTAGTAGGAATCGATGCAAATATTCGGGCTTGGCACCACACGCCGTATGCCGCTTGGTGGCGCGTACTCGGGTGGCCTGTAATACGCATTTTTAGTTCGGCGGCTTATGGGCTTTGGTTGGCGTGTCGTCAGTTTAATAAGCCTAAGCAACGTGATTCAGATGATTAAGGTGGCAGCGTGAAAAATATTCCCCCGACTAAAAATCCGAACCCTCAAGGCAAGGGTCTGGTCCCTGTGTTACAGGAAATTAGTAGTCGTCAATCGAGTGCTTTTGATATTCAGTCCAGAAACCTAGCCTCGACTCTTCATGATTATGCATTGTCACGGCTAATTTTGTGTGCGGAATTTAGTTTTAAACCGGTTATCAATACGCCTTACTTTCTTTATGTGAAAAACGATGTGCTGAAGCTCAGTTTAATATCTCCGAAAGAGTGGCGGGACGAGCGCTTCGGTCTCTATATTTGTCGATGCACACTTGAGGACTCAATGCTTTGGCATGTTGCAGATAATAATGATGACCCGCGCGTCGCGCAGTATGTCTTGTCCGCATTTGATTCCTTGAAGGGCTCTTTGTTGTCAGACCTTTTTCAGGACGAGCCGCTTACTTCAACTTTGCCTTATTTCGATGAGCGTTTACCTTTTCATCGTCGTGTTCTTGCTAATGCACTGGCGACGCACCTTAGTCGCACCATCCCCTCGGTTTTATCAAAGAGCTTTCTGCAGCTAGGAAAAGAACACCCTCAATCGAGTGCAGCGCTGTCCTTCCATAGTTAGAAGGCTTGCGCCGTGTTTAGTGCGTGCTAAAGAATCGAGAGAAGGTGAGCGTAGCCTGCCAATAGTGGTCGTCATCAATCAGTGGGCTGTCTGTGATAGCGCTATCTAACCAATGGTGAGAGACCGCGATTCGAGAAAAGCCTCCCAAGAAAATAGGCGTTCCGACGCTGAGACCTACCGACTTATTCAGGCTGGTTGAACCATCGTAGGCCTTACGTTCACTATTTTCTTCGGCACTCCTCACCCCGTAATAGTAATCGGTATAGGCGCGACTGAGTCGAGTGAGCTCTACTTTAGGTGTGATGAAAATGGGCCCGACATTGTGAGCGTAAGAAAGACCTAGCTTGGTATCATTGCCATCTGAGCGCCCTTGCAGGTCTTGCATGGACGACAGTGAGAGACTGAGTTTATTGGTGGTGGTATAGGAGGCGCTAAAACCTGCGAAAAATGAGTTGCGTCGTTCACTCATGCCGGTAAAAAAGTCGGAATCACCATCGTCGAAGCCAACCATGTAATAGTCTAGTAGCGTGGATGCTTCAAAGCCTTCTTGCTCAAATAGCTGATAGCTAACACGAGGGCCCATCCAGCTGAGTTTGTTGCTACGATATCCGATAATCGGCAGCGCCTGTATTTCATTGGCCATACCACGATAAGGTGAGCTACTCATGTTCGCAAACGCTCCGTAGAACCAGCCTGACGGTTGTGCTTTTTCGGTTTTTGCTTCGTTGACTGTTCCTGATTGGGGGTTTGTCGCGTTTGCAGGGAGTGATATGCAGGCTGCAACGAAAGCAGCAGCGAAAAATTTAAGGTTGTACATCAATGAGTACCTCATTTCGGCGCAGGAATGGCAAAGCCCATGGTGGGTCATAACCCGCGTATGAGGGGCCTGATATGGATTGATAGCCGTTGTCTTTTAGCCAATTATGAAGCATTTCAGTTTGGGTTTCAAAGCGTTCATTATCCCAAAGTCCGGTATAGCGAATTGCGGCGACCGTCTTTTCTGGAAGTTCCGTTAGTTTGACACTTGGGTCGGTTGGGGACGGAGAGTTTGCTGCAGTAAATGAGGCGGGGAGCACAAAACTCAGTGTCCAACCTGTCTCGTTAGTCTTTTTAGGTGTCGCAATCACCGGGCTCGTCATCGCGATCTTCTGACTCTTATTGGCGGCTGCGGGTGAGGCGATAACGGGTGCAGTCATCGCAATGTCATCAGTAGAGAGATTGTTGCCGGTGATGTAGTCAAAAAGGCGCCTAAACGCGATACCGCTAGCGTCATCAAAATCTTCTTGGTCGACATACGTTTGGACCGCCATGACGCTGGCGTACTGGCGGATTTCAAAGTCGTTCTCTTGTTTGACCAGTGTATAGACGGCTTCTTCTGTGGTACGAACGCCCACTACGGAGCAACCTTGTAGTATTAAGCTTGAGGCGACAGCCACTAATAGGAATATTTTTCGCAGATGTCTTGGACGAATATGTTTTGCGGTGTTGAACCTAAGCATGGTGAGGCTCTAGTTAGTTTGAGTATCGTCTATGTCATACGGCACGTTGGCTCAAATGGATCTTAGTGGGAGTGAGTGCTTCGTCTAATCTACTTGCCAGCCGTTCTTAGTAAACCTTAGGTCAGAGTGTGGTTGTCATTGTTGAACGCTAGGAGTGCGCGATAAGTGGTTTGATCGACACAAAATAGCTAAATTTTACGATTCTATATAGAATCGTAAAAAAGATTCTTTTAGGTATGATTACATAAGGTATTGTAGGGCCAGTAATTCTGGTTTATCGCAGTCTGCTCGATGAAGGCTATTAGAAACATTTTACGTGGCAGAGTAGCGGCTATTGTGGGTGAGAGTAATGAAAACTGAAATATTTCCTTTGGACATTGCAACGGGCCCAGCTTTTTGTAATCGGGTGCAAGAGCGAGCGTTGTTGAAGAATAATATTGAGCTGAATACGCATACGATTTTGTACGCGCCAAGGCGTTTTGGAAAGACCAGTTTAGTCTTCAAAGTATGTGATGAGCTCGGCCGCTCTAAGGACAAAATTACCTGCATAAATCTGGATTTAATGTGGGTATCTTCAATGGAGGATGTTCTTCAGCTGTTGTTAAAAGAGGCGAGTAAAGCGCTGTCGATCATGCTACCCAAGTATGAGCAAGCCTTGTTGCTGTTGAAAGAGATGGCTAAGAATATTGAGGCGTCAGTCAAACTGTCTGCGTCCGGAGCCGGTGTGGGCTCAAGTGTTGAACTGGACCTGAAAGCAAGAAAGGTAGCGCCCGACACGATTATTGAGGTGCTAGATACCTTAGACGCGGTGGCCCAACGCAACGAGCACAAACTGGTGTTTTTTTTAGATGAATTTCAGCAAATTGCTGAGTTACCTGGCAAACATTCGATAGAGGCAGCGTTTCGAGCGGCTGCGCAAAAAGCCACGCATCTAACGTACTTTTTTAGCGGTAGTAATCGCCACATGCTATCGCTTATGTTTGAAGACAAAGCGAGGCCGCTCTACCACATGTGTGATCATGTGAGTGTCGAACGAATTTCGAAACAAGACTATTTAGAGCACATTGACAATGCGGCGAAGATGACATGGAAGAAACCTTTAGGTGCTGACGTCATCCATGTCATTTTGAATTTAACCGCAAGGCACCCTTATTACGTCAATGCGCTTTGTCGCAAGCTGTTTCTACTGGCAACGTTGCCGACGGAAGAGAGCGTGCGTGACACTTGGCATCACTATGCTAGTCGAGAAGAAAAACGCTTTATGTCCGAATTTGGGCGGCTTAGCACGGTGCAGAAGAAGCTATTACAGGCTTTGTGCCTTTACCCAACAGACAAACCTGCTAGTGGAGGTTTTTTGAGAAAAGCGGGTATCAATAGTGGCAGTTTAAATAAGTCATTGGAGCGTCTGTACACACTCGATATGATTTATAAAAAAGCCGACGGCGTAATCGAGCCTATTGACCCAGTGATCTTATATGGCATTAAGCTGGCGCATCAGTGAGTGATGGTGGGAAGCTAGGGCGCGCAAACGTCGATGTTTACGAAAGTGTTAATTAGGTTAGCTGGCTGGTGAGTTTTGGTGGCATCAATGGCGATACCCATATTCGCTACTATACTGGTATCCAAGATAATCGCGCTTAGCAAGGCGGTTCGAGATTCTTTTGGAGAGAAAGAAATTGACGTCAGCGTCCGAAAATAATGCAAATAGTGATAGTGCGAAGTGTTCTTCCGACCGCAGTGAAACCGTAGATAGTGTCGATATCGACAAGCGCCGAAGCTTGTCGAATATTGCAAAAGTTGGTTTGACCGCCGCGCTGACCGCTAAAGCGCCTTATGTTTTTGCGAGAAATAAAACGACACTCAAGGTGTTAGGGACGCACGTTACCTTGCAAGAAGAACTGCGCCAACGGGCCATAGCAGACTTGGGTATCGATCTAGTGTTTGAACCCCGAGGTAGTGCCGCTGTATTGCAGAAAGCCTCAATTTCCCCCGCATCATTTGATCTTTATGAGCAATGGTCGAATAGCATCAATGTGCTTTGGCACTCGGGCTCTATTCAAGCGATTGATACGCAGCGAATAAAGCACTGGGATGAAATCAATAATCTCACGAAAACAGGCCGGCTGACGCCCAAAGCCAATATGGGAGCGGGTGATGCGCCATACAAAATTCTCAATGTTCAAGATGATGGCGAATTAGGCACTGACTTTACCGGGCGTGTTAGCTATTTGCCGTATGTACATAATGTAGATTCGTTTGGTTATAACACTCGCGTTATCGAACAAGGGGTGCCTTACGAAACAGAAAGTTGGGGTTGGCTTCTCGATGAGAGATATGCAGGCAAGGTGGGCATTGTTAATGCTCCGACGATTGGGCTGTTTGATTTAGCTTTAGCGGCGCAGGCTAAAGGCTTAATGCGAATCAATGATATTGGTTCGATCACTAAGCCAGAGCTGGATGAGCTCTTTGATCTGCTAATTGGTATGAAAAAGAAAGGACACTTTAGTGGTTTTTGGACTTCTGTTCCCGAGTCCGTCGATTTTATGGAAAGTGGGCGAGTAGTGATAGAGAGTATGTTTTCACCTGCCGTTTCCGCGTTGAACGGAAAAAACATACCCGTTAGTTATGCTGCGCCAAAAGAAGGTTATCGGGGTTGGCATGGGGTTATGTGTCTTTCTTCGGCGACCAAGGGCAGACAAAAAGATATTGCTTATGAGTACATGAATTGGTGGTTGTCAGGTTGGCCGGGCGCGTTTATTGCTAGGCAAGGCTATTACATTTCAAACCCTGAGCGTTCGCGGGAAGAGCTCTCAGCGCCGGAGTGGGACTTTTGGTATCAAGGAAAAGTCGCTACAACAGACCTAAGAGGCACGGATGGGAATATATCCGTGCGCAAGGGCGATACGCGTGCGGGTGGAAGCTATGAAAAACGTATGGGCAATGTAGCGGTTTGGAATACCGTTATGCCGACATACGAATACAGCTTGCAAAAATGGTACGAATTTATCAGCGCGTAAAGGATGTGGTGATATGTTCCGGTCACTTAAATTTCAAATAATTTTTGTATTAACAGTGTTGGTGACGGCTCTGTTTGTTCAGGTTTTCCTCTCGCGCATTACTCAGTCTTCGTTAAGTCTTAATCAGGCGGCGCTTAGCGAATCGTATCGAAATGTTGGACTAGTTCACGAGCTTGAGCGTGATGTTATCGACTTGCAGCGTAATCTTTTAATCTATAAAGAAACGGCGAGTGAGTTGTCAGTTTCTCGTTTTTACGACTTGATGAGCCAAGTTGAAGAGCGTTTAATCTCGATTGAATCACATATAGATGCGAATGATTTACTTGTGATTGAAGACAATATGATTGAACGTATGCGAAGGCATTTACTCGACTATAGAGACAATTTTGCGAGTGTCATTGATGGCAGAAGTCAGCGGGAGACTTTGTTTAATCTGACAATAAAGCAAAACTTTGCTGACCTGTCGGCCCTAATTGAGCGTAATAGTGGGCATTATCGAGAAGCGGACAATGAACTGAATTTGCCACAAATGCGCTACCACTTAGCCGCGACTAAGAGTTTCCTGAATCGTTATTTGCTATCCCCAGATCAAGAGTATATTGAAGGATTTACGCTTTCTTTAGAACGCGCCGATGCGGCTATTCCCCTAGAATTTACAGAGCGAGAGCAGGCGAAAAAGCTCCTTAAAAAGGTCAGGCGTAATATCGTTAGAGTGACGCACGTTACTCGTGGTTATGTGTTCTTGGTTAACGTTGTTATGGCTGGCTCAGCCAATGAGTTTCTCTACCTTACGAAATCGTTGCGGGAAACAGTGATACAGAGTCAGGCAAAGATGCGTGCCCAAACGAAGTCATCGGCAATTGAAATGCAGACTCAAAATGACATCGTGTCAGTGGTTAGTATCTTATTGGCTTTGTTGGTCGCTTTTTATCTAAGCTGGCGAATCGTTGACCCTATACGTCGAATTACCGAGGTTTTTAGGCAGTTGGCTCGTGGTGAGAGTATTTATACGATACCTGGTATTGATCGGCGTGATGAAATTGGCGACCTGGCGGGCGCTGCCAACGTTTTCCAAGGTAAAAATCGGCAAACATATGAGCTCCTAGAAAAAGCGCAAGAAATGAATACTCTGCAAGAGAAGCTAAATATAGAGCTTGAAAAAGAGAAAGAAAACGCAGAGCAGGCGGCCGAAAGCAAAAGTACCTTTCTCGCCAATATGAGCCATGAAATACGTACACCAATGAATGGAATCGTTGGCTTGGTGGACTTGGTTTTAAAAACTAATCTGGAAGACCAGCAGCGCCATTACCTTAAAAAAATCGCCTATTCTGGCCAGATAATGATGAATGTCATCAACGATATTCTAGATTTTTCCAAAATTGATGCTGGGAAATTGGATATTGAGTCTGTCGATTTTGACATCGACGATATAGTTGAGAACATTATTTCTTCAATCGACGCGCACCTTTCAAAAACAGAGCTTAAATTTCGTATTAACTCATCGCCGCGAGTTCCAAAAACACTTAAGGGAGACCCGCTCAGAATTAGCCAAATTCTGCTAAATATCTGTAGTAATGCCGCTAAATTTACTGAACGAGGGATGATTTTGGTCGATTTGGACTACGTCAGCCAAAGCTCGAATAGTGAGCTTGGTCAGTTAAAGATTGCCGTAAAAGACACGGGTGTTGGGATGACTGACGATCAACTGTCGCGCATTTTTCAATCTTTTACGCAAGCAGATGACTCCACGAGTAGACAGTTTGGCGGCACCGGACTTGGCTTGGCGATCGTTAAAAAACTAAGTGAGTTAATGGGGGGGGGAGTTTCTGTTGACTCTGAACCTGGTGTGGGTAGCTGTTTTAGGGTTGAAGTGAATGTTGGTGCTGTGGGTGTTGAAACTTTGATTCAGCCAATCGGTTCGAGCTTACCAGTATACTACGTCGGGGCTGGTGATGATTTCTTGTTGAATGAGTCGTTACTGGACGCACTAAATGTGAAACCTCAACGTTGCGTTATCGAAAAAGTTTCAGAGCTACTCGAGAAAGTTGACTCGGAAGTGACCGTCCTAGTTGATGCAAACTCATATGATCACATTCAGGAAATGGCTAAGTATCTAGACTCAATCCAAGGTGATCGAGTCAATTTGTGCTTTGTCATGGATCGTCAACCAACAAATATTGTCGAAAAAATCAGCTGGAAATTTGATGCGACGGTACTAACTCACCCCTTCTCTTTATCTGGTCTCCGTGATGCTCTGAACAGGTTGCTAGGTAATGGTCTCCAAGCGCTAAAGAGCGCTGAGAAGGATTCAGAATCAAGTGAGGTTAGATTTTACGGCCATGTGTTATTGGTTGAAGATAATATGGTCAACCAGCTGGTCGCAAAGAGTATGCTTGAATTGGCGGGCTTAAGTTGTGACCTAGCGGAAAATGGCGAAGAGGCTGTTGCAGCAATCAGCAATGATAAGGATTATGACCTTGTGTTGATGGATGTTCAGATGCCTGTGATGGATGGGTATCAGGCAACACGAGCTATTCGGGAGAAAGGGTTCACTGATCTGGTTATTTGCGGATTATCTGCGAATGCCTTGGCGCAGGATCTGGATGCCGCCAAAGAGGCTGGCATGACTGATTATATGACCAAGCCGATGGAGTTAGAAAAGCTTTATGCAATGCTTGATCAATACTTGAAGCGGCAAGAGTAGAGCGAAAAAATGCGCACGATTGTGCGCATCCAGAGTTCCATGTCTTTAAGTTGCTATTCTGGTTTATCCGTTACCGCACCGGTAGATGCAGAGCTGACAGTACGTGCGTACTTCGCCAACAAACCTCGTGTGTATTTTGGCGCGGGTTGCTGCCAGCGTTGTTTTCTCGTTGCCATTTCTTCATCGCTAACATGCAGTGTCATTTCGCGGTTTTGAGCATCAATGGTAATGCTGTCGCCATTTTCTACCAGCGCTATAGCACCGCCTTCGTAGGCTTCCGGGGTAATATGTCCTACCACAAAGCCTCGGCTGCCGCCTGAAAATCGACCGTCCGTGATCAACGCGACATCATTGCCCAAACCTTTGCCCATAATAGCTGACGTTGGACTTAACATTTCTCGCATGCCCGGCCCGCCTTTCGGACCTTCGTAGCGAATAACGACTACGTCGCCTGCGACCACTTGTCCATCGATGATTGCGGCAAATCCTTCTTCTTCCGATTCATATACTTTTGCGGTGCCCGTAAAGCTTAAACCTTCTTTGCCCGTGATCTTGGAAACAGCGCCCTCGGGTGCTAAGTTACCGCTGAGGATAACTAAGTGGCTGTCCTTCTTAATGGGCTTTTCAAAGGGCAAAATTATCGTTTGTCCTTCAGGGTAGTCCGCCACCTCAGCCAAGTTTTCGGCCATGGTTTTGCCTGTTACGGTCATGCAATCGCCGTGCAGCATGCCTGCTTCGAGCAAACGTTTCATCAATGGCTGAATGCCGCCGATTTCGATTAACTCAGACATTAAATATTGACCGCTCGGACGCAGATCAGCAATGACCGGCGTCTTCTCACCAATTCGCACAAAGTCATCTAAGGTGACTTCTACGCCAACAGCGTCGGCCATTGCAATTAAGTGCAATACAGCATTGGTAGAACCGCCTAGCGTAATGATCAGAGTAATCGCATTCTCAAATGCTTTTTTGGTCATAATATCGGAGGGCTTAATGTCATGTTCTAGCAAGTGAACAATGGCGTGGCCTGCATCAATACAGTCTTGCTTTTTGTTATCTGAAACCGCATTTTGCGCCGAGCTATTAGGCATACTCATACCTAGCGCCTCTATTGCCGAGGCTAAGGTGTTAGCGGTATACATACCGCCGCATGAGCCCGCTCCGGGGATTGCAGTTTTTTCAATATGATCAAGCTGTTTTAGCGGGATATCACCACTTGCATAGCCGCCGACGGCTTCAAATACCGAGACGATATCGGTGTGGTTCTCACCGGGCAGAATCGTCCCGCCGTAAACGAAAATAGAAGGACGGTTTAAGCGGGCTAAACCCATCAGGCATCCGGGCATATTTTTGTCACAGCCGCCAATCGCAATAATGCCGTCATGCCCCATACCTGCTGACACTGCTTCGATGGAGTCGCAAATCACTTCGCGCGACACAAGCGAGTATTTCATGCCTTCGGTGCCCATGGATATACCGTCTGACATGGTAATGGTGTTGTATATAACGCTTTTAGCGCCGGCGTCATCGACGCCTTTACCCACTTCCTCTGCTAACGTGTTGATGTGCATATTGCAGGGCGTTACCATTGACCACGTAGAGGCGATACCTACCTGAGATTTTTTGAAATCATCATCGCCAAAGCCCACGGCGCGAAGCATAGAGCGGCTAGGCGCCTGCGCGGCACCATCGACAATTTTCTGTGAATGTTTACGTGGTTTATCTTCACTCATGGTTTGATCTTCGCTCTAAGGATTCAAAAAAGGCACTATAGAATTGTACCCACAAATAAACAATCTAAGTTGGCGAAATACACTCCAGCGCAAGAGTGCTTAGGGGGGGGCTGTGTTCAGATGCTGGAGCTTCTTGCTCCGAGACAACAAGGCCCTACATAGAGATTAGGTGTTTCGGTTTTTAACCTCATAGCGGTGACAGGGCTTTTTATCGAGGTAAGCTAGTGCGGTTTTGATTCGGCTGCAGTGACGTTTTATTCAGGGTAAGACGGCTCAATGCTGCGTCCATTGACTCCGATAATCTGATCTATTCGTCCAGACACGCGCAGGGTTTCAATCGCTTTATTGAGTTTTGGAATAAGGGATACATAGTTAGATTTTTTCGAAATTCCGATGCGAAGGAGGTTTGTATTCACCATTTTTTTTGAATGCCCCAATGTTTTCAACCACCCCTGATTGGTGACAATGTCATTTGCTACAGATGAATTTTCCGACACTAGATCGATATGTTGACGTTGCAGCATCGAAAACAATTGTTTCGATGTCGTTACTTCGAAAATATTGCTCGTGGCATTGGTAATAAATGTGTCTAGGGGCTCGCCATAAGAATAACCGCGCACAACTCCAATACGCAGATCTTTGAAGTCTTCAACAGACCCCCATTCAAAGCCATTGGGGAAACGATGGGTGTTGTAGTACATCCAAGAAGGAGACTGAATAACTGGCTGTGTAAAAAGCATATATTTTGCACGTTCTTCGTTCTTGAGAAGAAGCGCAATGCTGTCTTTCATGCCGCGTTCCACTTCTAAATAGGGCGCGTTTCCATGGCACTTTGGGGAACGAGGCATCGACGCCTGGAATGAGGAAAAACAACTCACGTACTAACTGGTAGCCAATTCCTGAGTTAACTTGCCCGGACTCATTTTCTAAAAAATATGGTGGCCAAGGGTCTGTTGCGAAGGTGACGACACCCTTTTCCTTAGCACTTAATAGAGAAGCATGCAGGCAGATGAGTATGCAAATGGATTGTAATATGCGCTTTATAATTATCATTGGTTTAGCGTTTCAATGTAAAAGAAGTAGGTGGCTATTCAGCCCAGAATAGAGCCGCAGCATGCAAGAGTAAAGCAACGCCTTTACGCTACCGAAAAACGCTCTAGGCTATCGTTTAGCTCCGGCGGGCTGGCAACGTTGTTGGACGGCGGCGGCAAACCTTCAATCTTTGCAAAAGCCTTGCTAGATGTTCTTAAGAGCAACAGCACCGTCGTTGAAGGTCCTCAATTGCATGCACAAGTAGCACAGGCTGTATGCTATGCAGCACAAGCCGCTCAGTTTGAACAGGCGCCTCAGTACGCGCCTATTCAATTTGCGGGGCACGAGTCGGGAGACTTTCTGTTTGTTCCTAGGTTGTGAACCTAGTGTCAACCTTAGGACTGTGGCGATCAACAGAAAAATAGCAAAAGTGGGGTAGGCGCTTATTAGCGTTGTCTTATGGCGAACCGTGGCAAAAAAAATGGGAAAATTTGGGGACTTCCATTCTGCTCCCGATCGGCAGCTGGAAATGGCGTTTACTTAGTGTTCGACAGGTAAAAAAATACTAATCAGTATTTATAAGTGCTTATAAGAATTATAAATTTAAGATTCACTACTAGTGCATCTTAAATTGCTCAGAAATAGCCTATAAAGCACTATGTAAGAAATATTGATTATATTTTGTTGTCGGTAGTTTATTTGTTGGCGTGTTTGGCTAAATCTTGGTTGTCTTGTGTTGATTTAATGGATTGATCCTAATCAAGGGGAAAGTCAATCGGGTGACCGCCGGTTTCGAACTCGGTTTTTAAATTATCCAGACAGTGATTAAGGCGTTTTGTAGCGTTGTGACTCTAGTTAGCTATTTTCTGGATTTACGATCTTATGGCGCTAGATTTATACGATATAACTTTGACTCTGGGGTCGACGTATCCAGCAAGCCCCCAAACCTTATTAGATGGCTGACTTTATAACATTATCACTCCTATTTTTTCGGCCATAGTCGTCTAGCCATCCAACAAATCCATCGACTGGCATGGGCCTAGCAATATAATAACCTTGGGCGACATCGCACCTCAAAAACTGCAAATGAGTCAGCGTCGCTTCATCTTCTATTCCTTCGGCAACGACGGACAATCCAAGTGTATGGGCAAGGTTTATAGTCATTTCAACGATTTTCTGGTTCTCTGGCCGCTCCAACATGTCTGAAACGAATGACCTGTCTATCTTTAACTCTTGAACTGGCAGCTGGGTAAGATAAGAAAGGGAAGAGTGCCCAGTGCCAAAGTCATCGATACTGAGTAATACACCGTGATCGCTGAGAGCATTCAGAACCTCTAGAGCTGCATCAATATCATCCATCATAATCGATTCGGTCATTTCAAAAACGATTCGCTCAGGAGTAACGCCTCTATCCTCAAACTTATCTAGTTTGTTTTTCACAAAGTTGGCTTCGGCAATGTTTTTAACTGAGATATTTATAGACAGACGTAAGTCGTGTCCAAGCTCTTGCAATACGCCGTCTATCTCTAGCGCCTTGTCAAATACCCACTCCGTCAATGGGCGAATTAGCCCAGACTGCTCAGCTAAAGGAATAAATTCATCTGGCGGAACAAATCCATGTGTCTCATGGGTCCATCGTATGAGGGCCTCAGCACCGACAACCTGCGATGTATCCAAGTCAATTTGCGGTTGTAAGAACAGCATTAATGAGTCAGATTCGATAGCCCTAAGTAGGTCGCCCATCAGCGATAGTCGACGCGTACTGTAGTAATTCTGATCAGGTGAATAAGTAGAAATAGTCTGTGATGTGTTTTTCGAATAATCCGAGGCTATTGCTGCGTGCTGGGCCAGCGTATCAAGGCAATCTCCATGCACCGGTGATAATGCAATACCCGCTATGGTGTTTATATCGATAAACATCCCTTCATGTTCGATAGGGTGACTCATTACTTCCAATAGTTTTTCCGCAGCACGAAGAGGAGCATTTGAGCTCTGTTCCATATCGACTAGTACTGCAAAATTAGTCGCGTCTATGACTGAGATAAAATGAAAGTAGTCTTTGGTACTGCAAATAGGGATTACATGGTCGATCCTACCTGCTTCATTTGCTAAGCGATCCGCGGCTCTTATAAATAGCCTATCTGCTTGATTTTTGCCGAGCGTCTTGCTGACCTCATGAAATCCTTTGAATCGAATCAGAATTAATCCAAAAGGTCTGACCTCTAATTTGTTTCCCGCTTTAAAGTCTTCAATACATCTGTACAGTAGAGTTCCATTAGGAAGAGAAGTGAGTTTATCGTAACTGGCACGCTCAATAAGCTTTTTCTCTGCTTGTTGCCACTTTAGAATAGTCTCATGCTCAGATTGCAGCGCTTCATATCGTTTCTTTCGTTCTAGCTTGATTCGTTGGGCTAGCCCTAGAGAGAGGAGAATTGCCTCTGTGGCCGAGCCAAACTGTACCGCATTTTCTGTCCAATAGTTTGTTGGTGCAATCCCAAACACGCTAGCCAGGTACACCAAAATCCCTGTTAAAAAGAGGGACCAGGCTATCCCAAAATATGGCGCAATAGGATGGTCTATTGCATACGATTTTATGGCTGTGACGACCACAGTGACGACGAACACTCCAGCAACCCATCCGGAAATTTTAGGGAGGCTAGTATCCACGCCGAATGCGCCTACCACAGCAGCCCCTGCGGCAAATAGCATTGAGCACATTATTAATGCATCGATTTTTGGTATGTATTTGCGCGTTTCTAAGAAGGCTCTTGAGAACTGAAGGGCAAAAAATACGGCGAAGCACGTTGAGAACAAGAGCGCATAGCGATTCCAGTCAGGCCGGCTACTCCATATAAACTGGAACCCTTGGCCATTTAAGAAAAGAACAATCCCTGATAGCCCTGTGAGATACAGAACATAATAGAGGTAAGCCTTATCTCTTACGGAAACGTAGAGGAATAAGTTGTACAAGCCAAGTGCGATAAGAATACCGAAGAATATCCCCCAACCGTATGAACTGAATGTTTCGTATTCAAAAAAACTCTGATTTGGCCATAGGCTGATAGGCAGCTGAATGGAGGTGTCTGATTTCACCCGTAACCACAGCTCGTACTCTGTATTGCCGTCATTTCTAAGGGGGTAAATAAAGTTACGATACTGAATTGGCCGCTTCTCGAAATAGAGCTCAGTCCCTGATGTTATATGCTGTAATTCACCCCCCTTCTTGACATACAAATCTATTGTTTTGATAGGGGCGTAATCTAGAGAGAATATCCATGACTGGTAGTCGGCTAACTCTTGAGAAAACGAAAATGAGGTGTGAACCCAATAAACAGAGTTGGTAAACCCGAAATTAAGGACTCCTCCGGGGTTCTTAGTCAGCTTGTTCTGCTTGGTAAGATTCTCTATTTCTTCGAAAGATAGCGTGCCTTTTACATCTTCATAATAGGATAGCTCTTTATCCAGAAGAATTTTTTCGCCCGCAACAGATACCTCAAATGAGTGGGCTGGCAAAAACACACTAAATATGAAAAAACCAAGAAGAATACGGCTCAATGATTGCATTTTTCGGCTAATGACTTCGCTAGGTGATGAATCTTTTTAGAACGTAAAATCATGTCAAATCCTACACTTATTCATTAAATTGTAGATGTAGATTCAGAAAACGCTTATTAATGCCTGAATTACTTGGTTTTTTTATGTATCTTTTTGCACAGGCAGTGTGGAGTGTAAAGCTATACTAAATTGATGGCATTGAGGAAGATGTATCCATATGTTGACCACTGGAAAGTACAAAAGAGAACATGAACGTTTCGACGTAAATTTGCCTTTGATCCTTGAGACCGGCAATTCAAGGTTCATTGCGCGGTCTAAAAACTTATCTGTAGGTGGTGCTAGCATTTCACTTGTTGATTTTGTTGAATCCCAAGATCTCGATGACCAGGGCTCGATTACTATTCGCTCTCAATCGGGGGATATACAAACTCCTTATGAAATTACATATCGAAAAGAAAATGTCATAGGTATCCGCTTTAGTAGCGCGACGTCCTCGCAGATTGAGTCTCTTGATCATATCTTTGAGACCTTCCCAATAGGACGAGTGCGTCCAGACCCTATTAACGACGGCTTTGAGAAAGCGAAGAGTAAGTCTCCTGTAGCACTAAAACGTCGCTTGTGGGTTGCCACACGGATGACAGCATTCTTAAGCGTTAATCTTCTATGGCCTTTGCTGAAGCATCTCGTAAAACCGCAAGTGGTTTTCGCTGTATATGGAACAAGAGGAGATCAACGGGCCTATTTCCCAGACTGGTTTAAGCGCATTTGTCCTCCAGTTGTAGTGGCAGCTTATATCAAAGACAAAGCGTCTCGTGGCGTGATGGTTTCGTCTGTCTATTCAGAGGAGGAGCTTGCGACCGATCCCATTAAAGTCAGTAAATACATCACAGATTTGCAAAAGGAATTTCCTAGAGTCAATCGATTTGCATTGGTTGGCCGTTTACCTGGTTTTACGATGAAAGCAGGCATAGAGATTGTTCCGCCATTGGTCGACGGCTCTATGGGAACGCGTTTTGCCATGTACGAATCTGCCATGCAGATCGCTTCAAAGTTAGAAGAGGCTACGCACATTACCCTGACGAGCGACTTGGACTCTAAGCCTTGGGCAAGTTCGATTGCTATTCTCGGCGGTGCGGGTCGAATCGGTTCAAGGCTGATTGAGGATCTTTGCAAGCAGTTTCAAACAGTAATCGCAATTGACCCTCGATATGTAGAAGAGCGGCAGGAGCTTCTGAACGGATCAACGGTGACCTATACGAAAAGGGGTGAGAGGCTAAAAGATACGCGTTTGGTTCTAGTATTGACGGCCAGAGGTGACGATATTTTGCCAATGGTTGAGCATTTTGAACCTGGAACGGTGATCGCTGATGATACTCACCCTTGTATAAAGAGGCCGACGAGAGAAATGCTTCAAAAGCAGGGCGTGGATGTTTGGAAGACCGTTGTAACGAGTGATGACTATGGCATGTACCCGCGAATGCCCAACTTCCGCAACGATAATATACCCGGCTGTTTGTTAGAAGCACTTGTCCTAAACTCCACAGGAGATCATGCTCTAGACTCTCCAGAGACATTCTTTGAAGAATCAAAAAAGTGTGGCTATAAGACATTGCTTATTCGTCACCCTGACGACTCCTAAAGGAATGTTATCAGAGCATTGGCCCCCCAATGCTCTGATCTAAAAACGAAGTCGCCGATTAATTTAATTAATGTGACCTCTCGCCCGATCCCTCAGTAGTCCACCTTCTGTTATAGCAGTACAATGCTGCATCGTGAAAAGGGATGGTCACACCCAACTCTATTTCGCATATTGAGTTTCTGTCGAATGTTGTGCTAAACGCAGCAACTAATCGGACCTATTGCCAATTTTATTACCACCTACAATCACTACTGCGGAGCGCATTTCATGGGTAACTCAATTATCAATGCTGTTTTAAAAAGCCCAAAAATCGCTTCACTGATTATTTTACTTATACTGTGTCTACAGATTGTTCTAAGTCTTTCTATTCAGAAAAATACTTCGCCTTACTTTATTGGTATCGATCACCCCTCAAGAGCTGATGAATTGCTCTCATACAGTGTTTTCGATCGTTCTCGTGATACAACGCTTATCCTGCTGACCTTTCCTGAGACAGGAATATTTGATAATCAGGTTGTTTCACTTCTACAGGAAATAGATACACAACTTAACCACATCGACCTACTTGGAATAATAGATCTTAAAGCGTTATCAGCCTTTACAGGCATCGACATTTTGACTCTTGAGCATCGTACATCTGCGAAGGACGCTGCCATTGATCTATACAATGATCTTATCAAACGTCACCCAGTTTCATCTTTGGATGAATTGTTGGGATCTTATCTATACCCGTTGCGTTCGATAAAATCGCTTTATAACACGGATAATGTCTACGCCGAGTTAGATGAAGTTTACGTGCAACCAAATTTTGAGAAGAAGCCAAACAACGTTTGGTCAGACGAGCTAAAGAAGGATCTTCTCTACAACCCTCTTTTTGTTAACTCCATGGTTGGCCAAGATGGGGAGTCTCTTGTTGTTTCTGCTGAATCAAGAATTCATGAAGAAAACACAGCCGCTAACCAGCTGATTCTGAAGAAGCTCAAAGCCGTCATTGAGAAAGCCATCCACAACACACCTGGGCTCCAAGTCTCTGCATATTATGCGGGGGTTCCTGTCGTAAACGATGCTATATCTGAAGTGATGGAAGAAGACAATGCTACGTTTTTCCCTTTAGTGATAGCTGTTGTAATTTTTCTTCTCATTGTGATCTATCGGTCCCTGAAGCTCGCCATCCTTTGCTCAGTGATTGCTGTAACCTCTATTGTGATGACCATGGGCCTGATTCCAATTTTTGGGTTTGACTTCAATATTATCACTACGATTCTTCCAGTGTTCATCATCACAATCGCCATCACTGATGCGATACATGTTATTAGTGATGTGCGTTCCTCATCGAATCTACAAGACCATAAACATATTTCAGCGTCTATCTCGAAGTTATTCCGTCCGATGCTAATAACCTCTGTTACAACGTGCGTCGGTTTTTTCTCCTTGTCTTTATCTGAAATCGATAACATTAGATCTTTCGGTGTCCTAGTCGGCTTTAGTGTGCTTATCGCTTTTGTACTGTCTATTACGTTATTGCCCATTCTCTTATCAAAAATCTCTCTCCCAGAACTAAAAAAAGATAAAAGAAATACCTTCTCGACAATAACAAACTCCATTGCCACAAACTCGCGTTGGCTGATAGCGGTTATCATGATTTGCGCACCGCTTGCTTTTTGGGGGCTTCCTTCTGTTTATGTTGATCAGGCCAGCATTCAAGCTTTTGATGAAGACAGGTTAGTCAGAACGCACAATGAGGCGTTCATCAACGCAGGTTATGGTACCGTTCCAATTAGTGTCTGGTTCCGTACAGAAGAACAAAATGGCATTCTTGAACACTCATTACTAAGCACCATTGCATCTGCCGAGAACTTACTGTCTAAGCACCCTGACGTTGCCAATCATATCTCAATACTGGATTTTATTGAGCGAATGCATCGTGTGCTAGAGGGGCCTGATGTTCCCTTAGATCTTCGAGAAACAGATCGTCTCAATCAGTATTTGTTATTTCTAGAATCTGGATCGGAAAAAGATATAGAAGCCATTGTAGATGGCGTGACCCATTCCAATACTCGCATTATCGTTTCAATGAAAGATGATAGCTCTGCGACGGCAGAGGCCGTAATTCATGAATTGCAGTCGTATTTTGATTCAGTATCGCTGGATGGCGTAGAGGTTCTTTATACCAGCTATGGGGCAGAAACCGTCAATGCGTCGCTTGAAGTAGTCGATACTCAGCTAATCAGCATTGTTGTCTCTTTTATTCTTATCACTGTCATTTTGCTACTCGCAACAAAGTCGATAATCCTGTCCATCGTTGGTCTTATTCCTTTATCCATGACGCTCATTATTATGTTTAGCATTATGGGGATATTCGACTTTTCTATCGATATAGGTTCATCTGTTGTCGCAGGCATCGCGCTAGGAGTGGGTATAGATTACGCGGTACACCTGATTGAATCGATTAAGCGATCTCTGCATATTGGAAGCCCTAAAGAAACGATTGTTCATGCGCTTGGTCAAGTTATTAGACCAATAACCACCAGCGCATTTGTTCTATCTTCCGGGTTCTCCTTGTTAATGCTGTCTGGATTTCAATCACTTGCAGCAATGGGTCTTTTGATTACTGTTGCCATGATCGTGGCCGCAATCTTTTCGCTTTTAGTGCTTCCTCGACTGTTTCTAATAAAAGACGCTTATTTATTTAGGAAATGCTTCGGCTAGTGTTGGTGTTTATACGCTCTTTCGTATCACTACCTTTCTACAACACTTACACCTTCAACGATACGATCAGTAGGGTAGACAATAAATTGCTCACCCTCATTCAAGCCCTCTAGAACCTCCGCAGTATGACTGTTGATCTGGCCGATATTAAGACTTCGCTTTGATACTGTTCCCTCCTTTACTGCGAATATCGCCCAACTTGTTCCGTCTCTAAAGATAGATGTTAGCGGAACTTGAAGTACCTGATCGCTTTGCCACAAAATAATTGCGACATCGACTTGGTAGCCATGCCCCAAACGTGACCAGCTATCATGTGGGCTGATTAGATCAATCACAACATTGACTCGTTGTTCTTCAATACCTAATGCCGAAACTTTTGAAAAACCAACTGGGTCAATTCGTCTTACTTTTCCTTCTAGTTTTGTTTGACCGCCCCAGTTTTCAACGGACACTCTCCCCCCCACCTTTACTTTTACAGCATCCATCGACAATAGCTCAGAGACGACTTGGAGCTTGCTCGGATCCCCAATTTCAAGTAGTGGCATGCCCGCTTGTACAACGCCTTCACTTTCAGTAATGACATCTAGAATCGTACCGCTTATCGGCGCATAAAGGTTTAAGCAGTCACAACCTGGCCGCTGCACTTGAGATTGAGCCGGTGACATCAGGATTGCTTTGACACGCTCTAATTCGAATTTTCTCATTTGCAGAGCAGCCTGTACCGTTGCATAAACCGCTCTTCGGCTCTTGAATAGACGTTCGGAGTTATCCAGATCTCTTTCTGATGCCGTGCCCGTTTGGTGCAGTGAGCGAATTCGCGCATATTCGGATTTAGCAAAATCCAGCTCAACCTGGGCTTGTTTCAATTCAGCCTGAGCAAGATTGAGGGCCGACTCAGCCTTATTTACACCTGCCCTGGCTTGCGCTTCGCTGCGAGGGTCAAGAAAGCTCGAATCCAGAGGTTCGATTTTGGCAACAACTGTCTCCTCTTCAACAACTTTATCGCCGACCTCCAATTCGATGCGGCGCAAGTGTCCAGCAATGGGTGAGGACAGCGTGTAGACATCTTCTACGCGAGTTTCACCTTCTTCATTAATGCTGGTGCGCATCGGTCCAGTCTCGATGATGCCGATATCGGCAGGCACCGGCCTCGGTTTGAATGCGAAAATCATGGCAATAAGAAATATACCGCCGATGACTGACCAGAATATGATTCTTTGTTTGGGGATGTTCATGCCTTATTCCCTTGTTTTAAGTACTTTAATAAGATCCAGTTTATCGACGCGTCGGCGCACCAGTGTCGCTGAGAAAATGGTCGCGACAATCACCAGTAAGATTGAGTAGCCAAAGGTATTCGGTAGAATCACCATCGGTATTCTAAATAGCTCCGTATCAAATGAAGAGATCATCGATAGAACTAAGCCCCATCCCAGAAGACAACCTAATGGCAAACCGAGCATAATGAGCAAAACCACTTCACCCAAGAGCACATAGGAAATTTCGCCACGACTAAAACCCAATACACGCAAGGTCGCCAACTCTCGTCCTCGTTCAGATAGTGAGATACGAGCACTGTTGTAGGTAATACCGAAAGCAAGGATTCCCGCCAGAATTGAAAACATGGTTATAAAAATGGTCATGTTTTTGATAACAGTATTGTTGAATGAATCCAAGGCAGCCTGCTTATGCATAATCGCACCGATATTGGGTGTGTCTTTAAGCTGACGACTGAACTGGGCTTCGTATGCCGAGTCAACGAGAAGATTAGCGTACTCCACTCGTGTGCCTTCTTTCAGAAGGTCATTCAAGCGTTCAAATCCAATAAAGGCGGGCATGCCAATAAAGGTTTCAATCACATTCTCGACCGGTAAAACGATGTTGGGACGACGCCCTTGTAGTATTTCAATAGCAATCTCATCGCCCGGCTTAACGCCCAGCTTTTCAGCAAGTTTTCGGGCTAGGGTCACACCGGATTGAGGAACAGAAATCACTGTGCGTTTCGAATCATCATAAATTGGCTGTAACTGACTATCTGGCTTAATAGCGGAAAGTGCGCCTCGATGCGTCACATTGCCCACGGTAAACTCGGCGCCCACGTAGCGCATAGGTTCAACACGCTGAACACCCGGTAAATTGGCAAAATCATGCATGGCCGACAACGATCTGGGCTGTGCCATGCCCACCATCACATCTTGTCGTTGCGCTTCGAAAAAATATACATTTGCCATATGAGCCAAACTATCGTTCCATTGCATGGTCATGACAGACAAGCCCACTGCAAAGCCGATTCCGCAACTGGTTAAGAAGGACCGGAATGGCCAGCGTATAATTTGTCGTAAGGAAATTCGTGTGGGTTGGTCCAGTAAGGTATGAGACCAATTCGCACCACCCACGCGACTCTTATATATTGGAGGCGAGGGGGGTTGCATGGCTTCGGCTGGAGGAAGTTTAATCGCCTTGCCTACGGCGGTCAGAGCACCGAGTAAAGCGGTCAACAAACTCACGGCAGCGCCGATTAAAAAGGAAAATGCACTAGGGCGATAGATTAAAAGAGGAAAGCGTAAGGTCTCTGCATACAGTTCAATGTTAATACGACCAAAGAACCAGCCAATCGCGCCACCAATCACAATACCCAGAAGTCCGATCACCAAAACGAGTTTGATGTAATGCCAGGCAACGGCATAGCTACTGTAGCCAAACGCTTTTAGTAGGCCAATTTCAGTGCGCTCTGTCTCGATCAGTCTGGATAGCACCATATAAGTAAGAAAAATGGCAACGGAGATGAAAATACTCGGCAAGATAGTCGCCATCGACTTCTGTTGCTCGATTTCATTCATTACGAACCAGTTTGACAGCTGGTCCTTTCTTGCTAAAGCGCTCGTGCCACCATATGGGGCCAAGATCGTATCAATTGATTCGAGCACCGGCCTGACATCGGTATTGTGAGCAAGGGATAGGCTGAGACTGTTGAAGGCATTGTTCAAGTCATAGGCCGCTGCCAGCACATCTTTTGCTATCCAGAAAATACCAAAACGATGGTCATCGGGTAGCAAAGCGCCAGGCCCCATGGCGTAGATAAACTCGGGGGATAAGGCAATACCCACCACCTCAAAGGATTTTTTCTTTCCCTCTAAAACAATACTGATTCGATCACCCAAAGAGAGATCATGAGCATCGGCGAAAGGCTCATTAACGATCACTTGATCATCGCGATTTAGTGATACCCAAGCGCCTTTTCTTAAGACCAATTGATTAAGTGAGGCTTGCCCGTGCTGTGGAATCGACACGAGCTGACCGATAACCGGCTCATCAAAGCCCTCGATATCCACCGAAGCAAACTCGCTGATCCGTTTATCTACCAGCTGAACGCCTGGTAAGCGAGCAATTCTGTCAGCGACTCGATCAGGTGCTCTCACCACATTGGCAAAAACATCGGCGAAGCGATAACGTTGATAGTAAGTCTCTGTGGTGTCTTGCAGTGCTTCCACGGTTGCGATGGCCATAAACAACGTGGCCACACCCGAGGCGATGACAAGCGCAATCGCTAAGACTTGACCTCTTAGGCGCCATAAATCTCGAAACAACTTGGCATCCAGCGGGCGCATATCACCACTCCAAACTATTGGCTGGTTGGCGTTGTGAGTTGATATCGATACCCGCTATTTTACCGTCGGAGATCCGTACGACTCTATCAGCCATAGCGCCTACCACCGAGTTGTGGGTGATGACGGCCGTTGAAGTGCCGAGCTCTCGGTTAATATTCTCGATCGCCTCTAGTACGATGATGCCAGTATGTTTGTCCAGCGCGCCGGTTGGTTCATCACAGAGTAAAATATCGGGTTGCTTAGCGATCGCTCTCGCAATTGCAACGCGCTGTTGTTCACCGCCCGATAGCTGTGCCGGAAAATGATCCATCCGTTTTTCCAAACCCACTAATGCGAGCGCGTCCACAGCAGAGATGGGTTTAGGTGCAATTTCGGTGACTAACTCGATATTCTCTCTTGCTGTCAGGCTGGGAATGAGGTTGTAGAACTGGAAAACAAAACCAACGTGATCACGGCGAAACTGGGTCAGTTCTTTGTCGCTGGCACGGCTTAAATTCTGGTCACCATAGAGTACTTGTCCTGATGTAGGCAGATCTAAGCCGCCCAGAATATTTAACAGAGTTGATTTGCCGCTGCCTGATGCACCGAGTAGCACCGTTAACTCACCCGAATAAAGCTCAAAGTCCACCCCATCCAGTGCGTGCACTTCCACGTCACCTGTTTTGTAGGTTTTCACCACATTTTTGGCGCTCAGGGTGACTTTATTAGCTGAGCGATTGAGGGGGATTGATTGTGACGGCGATAAAGATGAGGGCATGGCAGTCCGTCCAGGAAGCGTGAATATTTTTAAGCCTACATCAGATAGGTAGATAGGTTTTGATATAGATCAATTGGCATAGGCCCCTTACTCCATGTCAATTATTGATGGCAAACAAGCCAAAGGGATTACACTTTAACTAAACTGCCCGTGAAAACTGGGTAGAATCCAAAAGTGAGTAATCAAGTGTTCACGTGCTTTGATATTCGTCTTTTCTGCCTATTTCGCGTCGATGTTAAAGCATCAAAATAATGAAATACGTAGATTTCGTCAGGTTTTTAGGGGGGTTGTGCTAGCTACCCGCTTCCATTAGTCTCGTTGAATATTTCGGACTAATGCAGGTCTACTGTATTGGTTCAGGCATTAAAATATCGTACGTAAAATTCTAACAATAACGAACCGCGGTACACCCCTATGTCTTCGACTGACGAAAACAAACTCGCCAATAGACCAGAGCAGAATATAAGCACGCCTGAGAAAACCTTGACCGACAATCCCTATGACAATAAGCGATACAGAAATTATGTATTGTTCATGTTGACCATCGCTTATGCCTTTAATTTTATTGACCGGCAGATACTGGTGATATTGCAGGAGTCTATCAAGCAAGAGTTGCTGCTGAGTGACTCCCAGCTAGGTTTACTGACCGGTATTGCCTTCGCTTTTTTCTACGTGATGATGGGAATACCGGTTGCTCGACTCGCCGACAAATGGGTCCGTCGAAATATTATGAGCATTGCGATTAGTACTTGGAGCTTCTTCACCGTGATTAGTGGTTTCGCTCAGAACTTCGCTCATCTTTTAATAGCGAGAGTGGGTGTAGGTGTTGGTGAATCGGGCTGCAGTCCACCGGCGCACTCAATGATCTCTGATATGTATCCAGCAGAAAAACGCGGCATGGCATTATCAACCTATTCTCTCGGCATCAATATTGGTGTGCTATTTGGCTTTTTGCTCGGTGGCTGGATTAATGAATTTTTCGGCTGGCGTGTAGCGTTTGTCGTGGTAGGCATTCCCGGTATTTTGATCGGGATATTGATCCAATTCACGATAAAAGAACCGATCAGGGGTGCCCGAGACGCCATTGAGAAAGTGGAGGATGCGGTTTCGTTTAAGGAGTCAATTTCGGTACTGTGGAGCAAGAAGTCTTTTCGCCATATTTCTTTTGGTGCCTCGTCTTTGGCCTTGGTCGCCTATGGAGGCGCAATTTGGTTTGCGCCCTATATGCTTCGAAACTTTGATATTCAAACAGGCGAACTCGGTACATGGTTGGCCTTGATTAGTGGGATTCTTGGCGGCGCAGGTACGCTGTATGGTGGATACTTGGCTGACAAAAAGGGAGGGGAAGACAAACGCTGGTATATCTGGATTCCAGCCATCTCCGCCGCCATTGCTGTACCGTTTTTATTCTTGGTTTATTTGCTCGATGAGCTATACGTAGTGCTATGCTTTTTCGCGATTCCAGCCGCAATGGCGACCGTTTATATGGGGCCGAGTTTGGCCATGGTTCAGGGGCTCGTAAATGTTCGCATGCGCGCACTGGCCTCCGCGATTCTATTCTTCGCGATCAACATTCTGGGCCTTGGTTTAGGGCCTGTTCTGGTTGGAATTATCAGTGACGTGATCACTCCTGACTTCGGAACGCGCTCAGTCGGTTATGCGGTGTTGGGTGTATCAGTCGTGTTTAGCATGATCGCGATCTGGCAGTTTCTTGCTGCCGGTAAATACATTAATGACGAAATGGAAAGCGCTAAAGGTTAGTCAAACCTGACCCGACTCAAAGCGACGGTTGGATAATCTGGTATTCGCTGAATGGGGGGTAGAGAACCTCTTCTATCATATATTCGAAGAAAGATGTTTGCGCACAAAATTGAAATATTGCCTAGGTGATTGAATTTTGCGCTTCGACTTTGTGTATCAGAACGAGTTTGGGAAGCCGCTTGATAGGCGAAGTCTAAGAGTTAACTGGTCGTAAAATAAGTGAGACGCTGCACGGCGTTACGAGGCTTTTTTGATAGACAAAAAAAGACTAATTAGATTGCGCTAATTAGTCTTTTTAATTTGGTAGCGGGGGCTCGGGTTTTGAGGACGATTTTTTTGAAGGATTTAAAAGGACATAAATCTACAAACATAAAGTCTTAGCAAGACTAAATGTCTGTTTTAATAAACCTCATAATTTTCAAAGTGTGACATTTTATGTTTGGACCGAGAAGCGAGCTAAACCGCTAGCGATCATATTGTCACACTTTTATTTCTAGCAAAATCTGCAAGTTCAGTGATTACTAGCCGTTCTTTGAGCCAAAATCATACTTTCGACGCTTGTCATGTCGATACGCTTTCGCAGTGTTATCAAACGCACATGCATGGCTAACAGATTTTTCAATGGACGTTCTTAAGCCTTCCATCAGCTTAACCTCATCAGATACTTGCAGATAGTCCAGAATAGATTGTCCTATTTCGTCAATGATCTGATCCGGTTTTTTAACGCCAAAAGTCCGGCCCAGTTTTATAAGCGCTGACCGGTTGGGAAACGACTTTGCGCCACCAAGCTTCAAGGCCATATTGTTATCAATGTGTTTGTATATAGGGGTATGCGTAATATCGTAGGGTGGCGTCAATTGAATGCTGGTTCGCCCTTCATCGTATTGCAACGCAAAATTTTTCAAGTGCGCATCGCCATTACCGATCAGCACACTAAACAAAACATAACGATAAGCTCGAGCCACCTCTTCTGACGAGCTCGTAAAAAGCTCAACCACTTTTAAAACATGCTCATACGTACCGTGATACTTTTCCTTTCCCGTCAGCGTCGAAAAATCCTCAACACCCAAATGACCGTCGCTTGAAGTATCGAAGCGCGCAATCACGAAAGAATTGCGATCATCGGACAACCAAAAGTCTGGCGGATTAAGCCCTGCTGCTCTCGCTGCAGACATACACACAAATTCATTGACGGTAAGATCCGGAAACTCATCATCAAAGGTCTTCACGATAAGATCTTGCTGGTTCACCGAAAGCCTTACATTATTGAGCAATACCTTCGGCTGAACGCCAGACGCGAAACCGCCTAAGTAGAATTTGTTCAGTAACTGAGGAAAAATCGGCTCTTTGTCATGCCAGGTGAGTATCTCATCGAGACTCAACTGCTCAACCTGTTGCTCGGGAATCTCAGATACATAAGACAAATGCCCAACACCTTTGCCCTGCTGTAATGCCAGCAAATAGAGGTCGTTAACCTTTGCATGTCGTTCCAGTTTCTCACTGATATATCGCCGTACGTAACCCTCCGGCAAATTCTGTGCAAACACTGGGTGAATGGCACCAGAGTTAAACGGCTCCGCGCGAACATTCATGGTCAAAGAAACCGGCGCGGCGGGCTCACCATATTCAAACTGGTAATGGGAGGGCTGGGATAACTCACCACTAGGTTTACCAAAAGAGGATACGGAAACTTTTCTTATTTTCTCAGGTAAATTAGTCATCATCGTCCTTGAATATATCGTCTAGCGACTCAAGCTGAGGCAGATCAAAGCCCATTCGTTGTGGAATGAGGTCAACCCGCGTAAGCGTTAGATAGCGATCAAGCGTTGAAATTGCACCCAAGAATTTCCCATTCTCGATCTCCGATACAACGGCACGCTTGATACCTGCTTTTGCAGCAACGTCCGCCTGCGTCCATCCATTCTCCTTACGCACATTACGTAATGCCTTACCAAGAACAATACGCCAGGAATCCATATCAACTCTCCAAAATGTACCAATATTCATACATAATATTGGATTAGACCAATTTGTCCATTTATTGGTACGCCTAATCCATGCAGATCGACATATTGGCAGTATTAGACGACAACACAACGGTTTCCGTTGATACTCAAGATAAGAAGCCTATGTGTTAATTTGTATTCGTTTTTGATCCGGTGTTTGCATCAAAATCTGCACCATTGGGGTTACGTTAAGAACCTGAAGTTAAATAAAAAATCGCCAATAAAAGGGTCAAATTTAGACGCAAAGAATTGCCAAAATTGGCTCAATTTTCACTGCAAATCAACACATAGTAAACATATCGCGCTCGCTGAGCGCGTAAATAGCGAACTCAATGAGGTGCGACGTCGTGGGGAGCTGCGCGCCATAAAAGCATCGGTGATCGCGACACTATTGCTCGAAGACTAAACGTACTTAGATTCCCGCATAAATTAAAGTGTTAGTAGTCGAAAGATTGAAAGTGCCGTAATGACAAAGCGATAAAACCGTGCCCAGTTATAGTTGACTACTAGAGTTATTGTTAACCTTTTAGTTGTCACCGTTAGCACCTTATGTGGAGGGGTTTGGTGAGCTTGTTGTGAACGAAGGCTAGGCTCATTTAGGCCTTAATAACAAAATTATCGTAGTCCACGCGAACCTTTTTTAACGATGCAGTTTTGTCGTTTTGGCTTCGATAACCAAGCGCTACTATCGAAGAGCTAGTTAGGCCTTTCGAGGCAAGACCCAGTTGCTGATCGAAAGCCGCATTATCAAAGCCAGTCATGGGGCAGCTGTCAATCTTCATTAGGGCGGCCGCCGACAATAATGTACCCAGTGCAATATAGGCTTGCTGGTGGGCCCATTCCTGTTTTTGCGCATCTGTTTTCGACGCGATCGCTTGCTTCATATGGGAGGCATAATCGGAGATCACTTCGAATGGTACTTTCCGTTTTTCCATCAGGTTTTGAATGTAACTATCTACTGTGTGGTCTCCTATGTGGGTCTGAGCCGCGAGCACGATGAGGTGTGAACTATCCAGAACTTTTTGTTGGCCAAAAGAACAGGGTAAAAGTTGCCTTCTAGTTTCTTGAGACTCTACTAAAATGAGTTTGTATGGCTGCAGTCCATAGGACGATGCACTTTTACGTGTTGCTTCGATAAGGTCTTCTACCAGCTTTCCCGGCAATCTTTTTGTTGAAAACTCTCTTACTGCATAACGCCAATTTAGTGCTTCTTGAATAGTCATAATATATTCTCCGTTGAATATGGGTGCATTGATTTTTAGAGCTTTGTTGCTAGTGCCTATAAGGGATGGCTATAGGACGAATAGGGGCGGCATCTCCGCCGCGAATTTTCAGAGGCATAGCCATAAAAGCGAATTGATAAATTTGGTCCTTGGCCAGCTCTTCTAGGTCCAGAAGTTCCATGATGGTGATACCCTGCTGGGCCAGCAAATAGGTGTGTACTGGCACGTAGTTATCTGAGGTTTCCGAGGGAAATGCCTCGAAGCTCAAATTGTCAGTCCCAAGGCTCATGGCCTGATATTTCTCCGCCAATAAGCGTGCGGCTCCCATGCCTAAACCTGGCGCATTGTCCATGTACTTGTGGGCATCATGGTAGTGCTTCATGCGTCCGGTTCGGATCAGAACAACGTCTCCCGGCGTTAACTCGGTCTGTTGAAATGACAAGGTAGTTTTGATGTCTTTCGGCGTAATCCGGTAACCGGGGGAAAGTTCTTGCAAGCCCTTTGCAGCCGGAATATCAAGCAATACTCCTCTTGCAATAATGGGCGGTACTTTTTCGATTCCTGCCTTTTTCCAACCTCTATCGCCCAAATATTGCTCAGCCGAAAAGTGATTCCAGATTTTTCCATTCAAGCCAAAATGATTGAGGGCATCAATATGGGTGCCCATGTGCGCGTACATGGAAAAGGCCGATCCGGTATAACTCACATGGGTATTCATTTCTCGGCCAAGCGACAAGGGATCATCTATGGCAGTGCCCTTGGGTGTATGAGTCATCCACATCTGAAACCGTGGGTCGCCGGCGGCTTGCCAGCTAGGCATACCGATATAGTATTCAACACTCAGGTCGTAAACCTGGCTGGGGTTGAGGTTTTCCAGTGCGGAGCGCCTTGACTCTGGAGTGACAAGGTTTAAACGGCCTATTTCGTCGTCTTTACCCCAAGGGCTACTGCCCACGTCGGCTGCGTTGACCATGCCAGCAAATGACAACGAAAAAATTATTATTGAGGGGGAGAGGGTTTTGCCGATACGATGAAATGCGTTCTCTTTTATCAGTTGTTTGAAGTTCATAATGTGTTCCTCCGGTATTAAGGGAAGTCACACTTTAAGAAAATATCATAGTGTCGATAAATGGCTTGGTTGGAATATTTTTATTTCCAAAATGGAATTAATTGTTTGTGCCGGGGATCAGGTTGCTTATGTTATTCCCAATAGGGTTTGTCCCCGAGATGGGTGTCTAGGTGCTCGAGAAACAGTTTGACCTTGGTTGGCTGTTTTCTGCCAGGAGGTAGAATGGCAAAGATGGTATAGGGTTTAGAAGGAAAGCTTTCTAGCAATGGCTTCAGTCGGGTTTTCTCGATATCTTTCTGTACCAGAAAGCGCGGAACAAGACCGACCCCCAGTCCCCGCAAAAGGCTGGTCCGGAGCGCTAAACTGCTATCGGCGCGATAATTTCCACGCACCCTAATTTCTTTATCTGCTAGTGCCCAGATATGGGGTTTGTCATGCAGAGAAAATAGCAGACAGTTATGCTTGCCAAGATCTTCCGGTGTATTTATTTCCCTTGCGTTTTCAAGATACGAAGGCGCTGCGCAAACAATACTTCGGGATTGTCTCAAGGGTTTTGCAATCAGGCTTGAATCCGTTAATTTACTGCGCACCCGAATCGCAATATCCACTCCCTGTTCAACCAGATCGACTAGGTGGTCATTTAGTTGAAGGTCTATTTCAATGTCTGGATAGCGCGCCAGAAAACTGTCGACGACATCGGTAATGTGCGTTAATCCAAACGACATTGGCGCATTGATTCTTAAACGCCCTCGCGCTTGAGTATGGAGGCCCCTGATTTGCATTTCTGCGTCTTCTAAGTCATCCAGCAGGTTCCGGGTGCGTTGCAAAAAAATAAGCCCTGAATCAGTTAAATGCATACGCCGCGTAGTGCGATGAATCAGGCGAGTGTTCAGGCTTTGTTCTAGGTAAGCGATGTGTTTACTGACCGTGGCCGCGGTGATGTTTAGGTCATCGGCCGCTTTGGTAAAGCTACCCAGCTCGGCAACTCGCCTGAATATTCTCATTGCATTAAGCTTGTCGGTCGCCATGTTTTGTCACGCCTAGATAGTTTCCAAATTGGAATGAGTCATATTCTACTACGGCTAATTAAAGATCAAATAAACAAGCGCAGAATAGTTCTCGTGGTTGATGTAGGCCACCTAAAACACAACTAGCGGGGAATGAGTTATGCGTACTTCATTAATCGGGTCACCGTCTGAATCAACAAAAGGCCATGTCGTCGGCTTGTTGGTGGTTAATGGTTTTTTGATAGCAACGATGCTGGCGTTTGCAAAAGTTGCAACGTCGCAGGGTATTCCAGCTATCACTTATGCATTCTGGCAAGTGTTAATTGCCGGTACGATTCTTCTTCTTTTTTCGCTCAAAGATCAGGTTAAACCGAAGCGGCAGCTAATAGTGTACTTCACCGTGAGCGCGCTGACGGGGGTTGCGATACCCAATGCCATTGCCTTTATGATGGTGACTCGCGCTGGAGCAGGTTTTACCGGAATTATGTATGCTTTGCCTCCGATTTTTACCTTCGCCCTTGCGACATTACTGGGCATTGAACGCTTTCTTTGGTTCAAAACTATCGGTTTATTCATTGCCTTGTTTGCTTGTATTTGGATTGTTCTCCAACGGTATTCCGATAGCACGGAGGTGAGTATCTTGTGGTATGTGCTGGGTATGGTAATTCCAGTCATGCTTTCTATTGGGAACGTTTATCGGTCAATCGCTTGGCCGAAAGGCGTAAAGTCTACGCCCTTAGCTGCGGGGACCTTGCTAGTGGCTGCAATGTTATTGGGAGCGTACGCTTTCTCGTCAGGCTCCGCGCTTATTTCGCCAGCATATCCCTCAAACATCGTGCTACTCTTTTTGGTGCAAGGTTTTCTTACAGCACTTACCTATCTTGTCTCTTTTGAGCTTCAACGACGTTCAAACCCTGTTTTCTATAGCCAGCTTGGAACTGTTGCAGCGATTTTTGGGTTATTGCTTGGCGTCTTTTGGTTTGGAGAAAACTATTCTGTCAGCATATGGGCAGGCGTATTGGTAGTGGTTGTTGGCTTGCGGATTGCAAACCGCTCAAATACGAGGGGTTTAGCTGTCACTACCAGAGCTTCTTAAGCGGCCCATTGTCGCTTCCGTGTTTAATAATATGGCTATTGTTATTCATTTTTCACGTAAGCGTACTTTAGGATAGTGCCGACGCGTAACCCAAGAAAATGCCATAACTGATTATTGATTACGTCGTTTATTTCAAAAAAAACAACGGTAAAACCGTACCGAAAGTATTTAAGTGGAGTGAGTAATTTCCTGCTGGATGCGCGACGCTCAGACTGAAGCGCGCGCATTCAAATCGACCTATCACGACTCGTAAATACTACTCGGGTGTGCAGCAGCTTGCTGTGCACATCAAAGGGCGGGATTATCCGGTTGAAGGCTTTGTTTTTTGAAACTTGAGATTTTTCAATTCGGATTCTTCGGAAGCGAAAAATACACTTCCCCGGCTGCAGCACTCAAGATAATAACAGCCCCGATGGCCACGTTTACGGTAACAACTTCGCCCAACAAGTGATATGCAAGCAGGGATGCGACTACAGGCTGAACACAGCCAATTATCGCTACAGCTCTGGCACCAATATGGTTAATGGCCGACGCAATCATCGAGTGGGGCAGAGCAGTAAATATGCCGCCAAGAATCAGCCATAAGAGCCATTCATGTTCTGCACTATCAAAAGAAATTTGCGGGCTAGGTAAGAACAGATTCAGAACCATAATTAGTACACAAATAACGAGGGTTTGATAAAAGATGCTGATGTGCGGTGGATACGCAGCTAAATAGCGTTGCTGTAAAAGGTTGCGTCCGGCAAAGCACAAGGCTGAGATCAGCCCCAGCGTGATGCCCTGCAGATTATGTGCGGCATTGGCTGACCAGAGCTGTAGCATGATCACTATGCCGACCAAGGCCAGTGGTGCCATGATCCAGCTTGACTTAGGCGGACGCTGCGCCATAAAAATGGCTTGAATCACGAGTGTCATCATTGGGTAGGTGTATAGCATTGTCATGCCCAAGGTGACCGAGCTGATATACATCGAGTAAAAAAAACATACCCAATGTATACCCAGCAAGGCACCCGCTATGCAGGATAGACCGTAGTCCCTCGAGTTTGAGAGGGTTAAAGGTTTGCGCCGTGCCCAGGTAATCAGGCCGATCAGAGCGGCTGCGATAAAGGAGCGGATAAGGGTGATGCTCAAGGTGTTTGTTTCGAGACCTTTTGCAAAATATCCGTTACCCGCTAAAAAACAAACCGCCAGCAGGGTAAGCACGACGCCTTTATACTGAAAGTGCAGCTTTGTCGATGTCACCTAGTACTAATCCGTTGAGTGGACTGGGCCCAAAAACTTGCTTTGTGCCACGGCGCGCAAGTTGGGGTCGGTAAGAGACTGACTGATAAACTCAATAGGACTGCTTGCTTCTAACAATTGTTCTGGGGCGACTTCAAGAATAATCGTATAGGTTATTACTTCGCCAGCACCAATAGGTAAATTTTCCTGACTGACCTTGACCGGAAACGAACTCCTCACCGACAATCTAAAGGTGTCCTTAGTTTCGCGCTTGTTCACCAATTTAAGCGTATAGAAGTTTTCAATTTGACCTAAGCCATTTTCAACATAAAGCGAACCCCGGTCCCTCAATGCTGATAATTCGGCTTGCGGACGCTGCGCCATCACGCTAATAAAAATACTGATCGCCATTATTAGCGCCGCCCCATACCCAATGGTTCCAATATTGAATGTACGCTGTGGTTTGCCTGTGGTGAATTCCTTTTCCGATGCGTAACGAATTAATCCCTTGGGGGAGTTTATTTTTGTCATAATGCTATCGCAGGCATCAATACATAAAGCGCAACCAATGCATTCGTATTGAAGGCCATCCCTGATATCAATTCCCGTAGGGCATACCTGAACGCACATTTGGCATTCAATACAGTCACCTAGATTGGGTTTTTCGCTTTGTTTTGAGCGATGTCCGCGAGGTTCACCACGCTGCTGATCATAGCCAACAATCATGGTGTTTTCGTTAAACATGACTGACTGGAACCTAGCATAGGGACACATATAGATGCATACTTTTTCTCGCAACCAACCAGCATTTAAATATGTGGCTAAGGTGAAAAATGCGATCCAGAATATTGCCCAGCCACTCGACAATGATAAGCTGAAAAGGTCAGCTGTCAGACTGCGAATAGGATAAAAATAGCCGACGAAGGTGACGGCTGTTGCAAATGCCAGTATCAACCAGCTGATATGTTTACCCGACTTCTTGAGCCATTTTCGGAGGCTGTTTCGCTCCTGATCTAGTTTGATTCGCTGGTGTCGGCTGCCCTCAAAGAATTCCTCCAACCAGATAAACATAAGTGACCAAGCCGTTTGCGGACAGCTATAGCCGCACCAGATTCGACCTAATAGTCCGGTAATGAAAAACAGTCCGAATGCGCAGATAATCAATGCGAAAGCCAGTAAGGTGAAATCTTGCGGCCAGAATATGGCTCCGAACAAGTAAAATTTTTGCACCTCCAAATCGAAGAGCACGAGTGGATTGCCTTCAATTCTGATCCATGCAAACGAAAAATACATGGCCATTAACAAGGATAACGAGACGCTCCTGATGCGCTGGAAAAATCCTGTCATCCGGCGTACGTAAATTTTGCCTCGCTGCAGATAGCCGTTAGATTGGTCTGGAGTTTCGCTCTGCTGTTCTTGAACATCAATGAGAGTAATTGTCGTTTTCATGCTTAACCTCAAGCGATTGGGTCGTGACATTGCAAATTTTGATTGGGCTTAAAATTCGCGTTTTGGACTGTGTTCTAAAATGTACATGGCGTGGTCGAAGTCACTGTCATCCCGTAATGAAAATGAAGTCACTCCGCACTCTTTAAACTGGGCCATTTGGTCTAGCAGGAAATTCCCAGAAACCCTCAACTCACCCTTATACCCAAGCGCTGTACTAAGTTGTTTTGCCAAAGAAAACGCCCGCCCGTCTGCAAAAGAGTCGACGTGAATATTTAGCAAGGGAAGAGAGAGTATTAGCTCCGTTATTTGTTGCAGTTCAGTGCCCACGCCAAACCATGCCCCAATCCAGGTTTGAGGCAGAGGCCATTGTGATTTATCGTGCAATCCGTTTAGAGGGACAATGGAAAACCATGGGTAATCTCTATATTTGTCCGCAGGCTGATTCACTTTTAGCCAAGGGTCCTTTATTAACATTCCCTGTTTAATTTGCATGGCCATAAACAGCCTCCTTAAAAGGGTTGATGCCGACTCTTAGATAGGTGTCGATGAATCGTTCATCTTCTTGACGACGAGATAGGTAAGTTTGAATGATGTTTTCGATGGCATTAGGAACATCATGTTCGGCGACGGAAGGGCCTAGTATTTTTCCAAGAGTTGATTCATTGCCTTTTCTTCCACCTAAAGTAATTTGGAAATATGGCGCCCCTTTTTTGAGTACACCAAGAATGCCAATATTGGCAAGGTGATGGTGCGCGCAGGCGTTCATGCAGCCTGAAATATTGAAGCTCAAATCGCCTATGTCATAGACATAGTCAAGGTTTTCGAACCTAGTTTGAATCGCTTGTGCTAGGGGGATTGATTGAGTGTTGGCTAGGCTGCAGTAATCTAAGCCGGGGCAGCAGATTATGTCATGAATTGTTCCGATAGTAGGTGCAGCAAGATCCTTTTGAATCAAGTGTTTCCAGAGGGCGTATAGGTCGGTTTCCCTTACATCGGCAAGTACTAAATTTTGTTCATGGGTGCTGCGAACGACGCCGAAAGAATACTGATCTGCGAGCGTGGCAATTGCCAGTAGTTGGTCTGTTGAGACATCACCTGGAGCATTATTCGGGCTTTTGAGCGAGAGTGTAACGGAGCGATATCCACCTATTTTGTGGACATGAGTGTTCTGTTTCAGCCAACGTGAAAAAGACGGATTTTTGCGCTTCAGGGTAATCAAAAAAAGATCGGCATAGCTTGAGTCGAGCTGTTCATAGGGCGGAGGCAGAAAATGCGTAGCAATTGAATCGATGCGCGAAGGTGAAAGGAAAGAAACCTCTTCTTGAGTGTGTTTAAACTCCTCGTCTACCTGTTTTTTGAAGGCTTGTATGCCTATAGATTTGACTAGGATTTTTATCCGCGCCTTATACTTGTTGTCGCGGCGGCCATGCAAATTGTAGACACGAATAATCGCCGTCAGGTAAGCCAGAATTTCCCGCTCAGGCACAAATAAAGCCAGAGTGGAGCCGATCACAGGCGTGCGGCCAAGTCCACCTCCAACGATTACTTCGAAGCCCTTGCCCAATTGCGAGTGCTGTTGGACTCGTAAGCCAATATCATGGGCCTGCAGCATGGCGCGGTCGGTTTTCGCCCCAGTAATCGCTATTTTAAATTTGCGTGGTAGGTAAGCAAACTCTGGGTGCCCGATAGACCATTGCCGAATCAGTTCGCAGTAAGGGCGTGGGTCAATCAATTCGTCTTGTGCAACACCTGCAAAGGCGTCTGAGGTGATATTTCGAATGCAGTCACCGCTAGTTTGCACTGAATGCATGTCGACTTCGGCAAGCATACCCAGTACCTCGGCGATATCCTCCATGGCAATCCAATTGAACTGCACATTTTGGCGAGTAGAAATGTGGCAAAAGCCTTGGTCGAATTGCCGTGCGATCCGAGCAAGAGCACGCAGCTGGGACGACGACAGCATGCCGTAAGGGACAGCGACTCGCAGCATGGGAGCGTGGCGCTGAAGGTAAAGGCCTTGCCTTAAACGAATGGGGCGAAATTCTTCGTCACTGATCTTTCCGTCCAAATAGCGTTGCAGCTGATGCTGAAAGATCTGTCTTCGTGCCTGAAGGTCGGCACGATCGTTTTCGTTGTAATGATACATGGTGTTAATGGCACTTATGAGAGGGTTTAAACGCTACTCACAACGATATTGCGCGAAGCCGGTGCGTGATTACAGCTTGTTTTGCAATGCATATGCCATGCGTAGTGAATAGATTAAGTATTTGAAAATACTAATAAAATATTAAATTTTAACTTGAGGGATGCTTTGATGCGCGATATATCGACACGATATATCGCGCATAGGCGGCATGTCGTGCCTAGCAATCATAAAACAGTTTTTGCGAGTAGATGGGTGGATATCTTTCGAGGGCGAGCAGCTGGGCTAGCGCTTTGGATGTGATTTCGGGGCGGATAGTCGTTAGGTTCTAATGCCTAGCTTTTTCAATTTTGAACGGAGTGTGCTCGGTGGAAGATCCAATAGTGCAGCCGCCCCCTTTTTGCCACCAATGACTCCTTTTGTTGCCTGCAATGCCTGTTCAATGTAGCTTTTCTCGGCATGCGCCAGTGTCATAGTAGGGCGTTCTATTAGCGGTGCCGAGAGCCTTGCCGGCAAGTGCAGGGGGGCAACCACCAGAGTCGGAGGTAAACAAACGATGGCCGCTCGCTCCAATACGTTTTGGAGTTCGCGAATGTTTCCTGGCCAGTCATACTGCATGAGCTGCTCAAGTGTTGCGTTTGACGCATGAAGAAACTGTTTGCCAAGTCGATGATTTAATTTTTTAAGGAGGTGATCGACCAGCATGGGAATATCTTCTTTTCGCTCTCGCAGAGAGGGCGCATTAATTGGAAAAACACTTAGACGATAATACAGGTCGCGGCGAAATTCCCCGTTCTCAGTCATCTCCTGCATCGAGCGATTCGTGGCCGCAATAATCCGAACATTTACCTGCTGAGTGGTACTACTTCCCAAGCGTTCGAATTCACCCTCTTGCAGGACACGCAGCAACTTGACCTGTATCTCGAGTGGCAACTCACCCACTTCATCCAGAAACAAGGTGCCGCCGTCAGCGAGTTCAAAACGGCCGATGCGTTGTTTCATTGCACCTGTAAAGGCGCCTTTTTCATGGCCGAATAATTCACTTTCAACCAGACTTGCAGACATGGCTCCGCAATTGACTTTTACGAGGGGGCGGTTGTGTCTTTTGCTAGCGCTATGGATGGAGCGCGCGATAAGCTCTTTTCCTGTGCCACTTTCACCTTGAATTAGGACAGTTGAGTCAGTCGGAGCAACATGCTCGATTTGCGTCAGAATCTGATTTAGGGCAGGTCCTTGGCCGACGATGTGCGAAAAATTATGTTGCGATTGGATTTCATCCATTAAATATCGATTTTCTGCCTGTAGCTGCTCTTTCAAGCGCTTAACTTGCTGCAGAGCGGCTTTCAGGTCTCGCTCGGACTGTCTGCGTTCGGATATATCTTTGAATACGATGACAGCTCCCACAATATCACCGTGGCGCTTGATGGCGGTCGCAATATATTCAACGGGAAATGAAGAGCCATCCTTGCGCCAGAACACTTCATTGTCACACTCTCGTTGTAAGCCATCTTGAAGCGTCTGATATACCGGGCAGGTATGTTTTGGGTAGTGGGTACCGTCCTCATGGGAGTGATGGTGAAACTCGTGAACAACCTTGCCAATTAGGTCGGCTTCCGGCCAGCCTGTCATACGCTCGGCAGCGGTGTTAACAAAGGTTGTATATCCTCGCCTATCGAGCCCATAAACGCCTTCGCCAACGGATGTTAGGATCAGCTCATACCTGCTTTTTAGAGACTCAGTGTCGTCGGGCAAGCCAGATTTGGTCATGTTTAGTTACCTTTCGAGAGCTGAGTTATTTCGATTACAGCATCTCTTATCTTATAAGAAAAGAAAATAGAATTGCTTCGAGATTTATCAGAGTCGTCGGCGTTTCATGACTATCGATCTGTTCTGTGGTTGTGAATGATAAGAGTCATTCGGTTCCAATGTTTTAGAGCTTACTCTTGATATTTTGAATGTATATGCATGTATGTTGGTAGTATTGCGCAATCTGAATATTGCCTCAATCTCGAATTGCGTAAAGCGAACCGAGTACTAAGTCAGATTTACGCAGGTATGCACTCTATCTGACCGCAGGTGTACATAGGTTTTTATGCCCTGTATATGCCTCCTTACAAATATTGACAGTTACGGATCAATACTCGATGCAATTTAACGGTCTTGCTTCAGGAGCAGCCCGAGCCGCTATAAGGGAGCGCCGAAGGCAGCAAAACAAGCGTTTTTTGCAGGTAATTGTTAGGCTGCGCCGCCATATTGCCTCGCGGTATTTCCCACTTTGTCTTTCTTTCAGGTCAGGCATATCGAAATGGAGCAAGTGAGTGAATTTATACTGGTTTAATGCCGCACAATTCAAGGATAGTTTGCTTCATTTGATTATGGCCGAGCATTCTATAGGTCAAACGAAAATACCTTGGCGGTGTGTCCATCGTTGTGAATAACTGAGCGCTTCTGTCTTCCAGCAAACGACCCCAAAATTGCGATTTTTCATGATGCTCAAACGCAAACCCTTGTAAAAAGACCCGACCTAGAGCGCCATTGAGTATAGCGGGCATTGCTCCCACCAAATTGGGTAGAAAAAGGCGATATGATCCGCGCATTCAATGCTATCTCGAAAGTGCGCCACAGGCGCGAAGTTGATTGGCTTGTCTAGCTGCGTTTCTTCAAGATGATTTTTATTTTTGAATCAGTTCAATTTTATAACCATCAGGATCTTCCAAGAACGCAATTATTTCATCACTACCAGCCAGTGGTCCGGCTTCACGAATTATGTTGCCGCCTGATGCTTTAATCTGACTACACGCGTCGTAACAATCATCAACGCCAATCGCAATATGACCAAATGAATTGCCCAATTCATACTTATGAACACCATAATTATAAGTTAACTCTAAAACACATGTCTCAGACTCTTTTCCATACCCCAAAAAAGTTAAGGAAAACCCTTGATCAGGTTGATCAAAAGTTCTGAGTACGTCCATACACATTATTTTCGTATAGAACCTAATTGACTCTTCAATGTTAGATACTCTTAACATCGTATGAAGTATTCTATTCATCAAAGTGTTCTCCGTTTAATCCTGTTTAAAACATCACTAGCCCTTACAATTTGATTGGGGCTAGCGATGTGTTCAACTGCATTAAGATTTACATATTTCGCCACTGTAACGAACGAGTCCTTCCATATTATTCAAATCGACTAAGCCGTAACTTTTAAAACTTCCCTCGTAACCTTTCAATGTTCCAGTGGTTGAGCCTTTCTCAATGGAGTAATCAATTTCAATCATAAAATTACCATTTTTACCCGGAACAGCTGTTAAATCAGCATGATCTACCGTGTGAAAAGAACCGCCGCTATCATTCAGAAAATAGTGATTCAAATCCATCTCCAATCCGCTCTTGGTTTCTCGTTGAGCCGTAATGGTTCCGCTGGCTGCGCTAACACTTCCAATCAATGCTGCGGTGATTCTGATCGTTCCATCAGTTTGAGGTGAGAATGTTGGCATGGCTACGCCACCTATTGGTGTACATATTTTTTGTCCGGCAATGGCACCTGAAGATACAATAACTGACAAACTTACTGCTGCTATTTTTTTAAACATATGAGTTCTCTTTTAAAATATTAAAGTGGTTAAGAATGACTCTCTAGACAATAGAAACGGCTTATTAGCCTCTAGAAATTTCTGCACCAATTTCTTCATCGGTCATAGCTACTCCATTAAAATTCCAAGACCCATCTACTGTATGAATGACATTTGTGTAAATGTTTTCTACCGGCTGCTTTCCACCTGACAACGCCCGAATAATTTCAGTTGCTTCAGCAAAATGTGCCAATTGAATATCTCTTGAAGCAAAAGCAAACGCAGGTACTTTCCATTCCATCCAAACACCTGAGAAGGGCTTTCCGCCCGAAAATGTTGTTTGTTTAGGTAATATCGAAACATGAGCCGTAATATTAGGTGTCATTACTGTGTTACCTAAGAGCCCATGGTGCGTAAGCATTGAATCAGTAATTTTTGAAATTGCTTCTTTGACTGAAGCCAGAGGTATAACGCCTTCAGTAAGTGTGAGAGTTAATGGCAAGGTGTTCTCCAATAATCGTTAAGTTGGTTGTTTGTGATCGACCTTATCTATTCGGTCTTTCAAGTGCGCTATCAAAATATAGTGATCGTTATATTCTGATTGCGCTACGGTATATAGCGATCACTATATTGTCAACTAAAATATAGCGATCGCTATAATTATGGTTCGAAAATAGCTAGAATTGGCTTACATGAAGTGCTTAAGGATATTGAAACGATGAAAGCAAGCAAAAAAGAAGAAACAAGACAACGCATCATTGTCGCGGCAAGTGAGGGCTTTCGCAGCAATGGCTTTTCAGGTATTGGAGTCGATGGGATAGCCAAAAAGGCAGGCGTAACTTCGGGGGCCTTTTATTCTCACTTGAGGTCAAAGGATGGTGCATTTGAAGCCGCCTTATTACTGGGTCTCGATGAGGTAATCACCGCTATTCCGGACTTCCAAGCTCAGCATGGTACAAAATGGGTTGCCGCTTTCTCAGGGTACTATCTGGGCCAAACGCATAGAGATAACCTTTCAGGTGGTTGTGCAATGACCACACTGTCACCCGAAGTTGTTCGTGCTAAACCCGAATTAAAGGCACTATACGAAAAAAAAATGATCGAAATAACAACGCTAATTGCTCAAGGTCTCAGTGGAAATTCGCATGAAGAGCGTTTATCGAGGGCTTGGAGCTTATTAAGTGTTTTAATTGGAGGATTAACAATGGTTAGGGCAGTGGCTTCTAATAGCACTGCTCAGGTCATCGCTGACTCTATAATTCGTACAGCTATCAATGCAGCCGGTGAAATGGAAGAGCCTGTGGTACAGAATTAATAAAGGCAACTTAGGATATTACGTATTTTTTCTTGACGTTAAATGCATATGCATGTAAATTGATGCTCATGAAAGAATTTGAACATTGCCTCAATCTCGAATTGCGTAAAGCGAACCGAGTACTAAGTCAGATTTACGACAGTTACTTGTCTCCTATTGGATTGAAGACTAGCCAGTTTTCAATACTAAGGGCGATTCGTTTTCTTAAGCAAACGACTAATCGGGACTTGCAAGACGTGTTGGTGCTAGACCAAACTAGTTTGTCGCGTGCTCTCAAACCACTGATACGGGATGGTTACGTAGCAGTGAGTGCCGGTATTGATCGTCGTCAAAAACAGCTGCAGCTATCTGATAGTGGTAAGCAGTTATTCCGAAAAGCGGAGCCATTGTGGGGCGCCGCTCAAGCACATGTTTCCTCCCGGTTGGGAGGGGAGGGCAAAATTGCGTTGCTGCAAGTAAGTGAGGCAGTCGTTGGGTTGAAGGGTTAATTTTTTAAACTATAAATACATGCATATGCATGCTCTGGAGATATATATGACTAATTTTGCATTGACGTTATTTCGTACTAAAAATCGTGCTTTGGGTGCGATTTTTCCATCATTTGCCGCCAAGCAGGCGAGAGGGTTGTTCTTGAGACCGCGTAGGTACCCGGTTAAAGATTGGGAAGCTCAAATGGAAACGCGTGGGCGGCGCATGAGCTATAGCCAAGGTTTGAGCGCCCTTGCATGGGGAGAGTCAGAACGGAAAGTTCTGTTGGTCCACGGATGGGAAAGCCGCGCGACACAGATGTCAGGTTTTGTGGATGAGCTCGTGAATGCGGGTTATCAGGTGATAGCGATTGATGGGCCTGCCCATGGTCATTCGCAAGGCCGTAGGGCGAACCCGTATTTATTCGCCCAAGCTGTTACCAGCGCATACCAGACGCTAGGGCCTTTCGAGGGCGTGGTTGGGCACTCTATGGGAGGGAATGCCGTCGCCACGGCCATTGCCGAAGGTATAGATCCTTCGAGGGTGGTATTGATTTCGAGTCCGTCTTCGATCGAAGGCGTACTGCAGCGGTTTGCCAGTTTCGTGGGGTTGCCTAAGCGCAGTAAACACCGTTTTATCGGGCTTATCGAGCAAGCGGTGGGCAAACCTGCCTGGGCCTTGAACACGGCTTGCAATATCCGCAATACCCAAGCGAAAGGTTTGGTCATTCATGACCGCGCTGATCTGGAAATTCCTTTTTCAGACGCGGAGAAAATTATAGAAGAGTGGCAGTCGGCAGCGTTATATGTCACCGATGGTTATGGCCACAGGGCGATCGTTCGGCAGCCTCAGGTATGGAAAAAAGTTGTTGATTTTATGGCTTAAAAACATGCATACACATAAATATTTGATTTGGAGATAAAAATGAACAGACAGCCCCCAAGTATGGTTGAAGATTTTTTCAGGTGGGTCGTGACACACCCCCGTCGAATTCTTGCTATTGGTTTAGCATTATTATTGCTGTTCGGGTCTTTTCTGCCTTCCTTAGAGAAAGACACGCGTGCAGACGCTTTTCTAGCTGATGATAATCCAGCGTTGATATATAAAGATAAAGTTAGGGAAACCTTTGGATTAAGTGATCCTATGGTTGTTGCGGTTGTGGCCGAGGAAACAATTTTTACGGCAGAGGGTTTGAATGCAATTCAGTCAATTTCCGAGTCGGTTCGCCTAGTTGAAAACGTTGACCCTGATGGCATTACCAGCTTGGCGACCGAAAACAATATAGTCGGCACTGATGATGGAATGGAGGTGCAGCCATTTTTTGAAGGGCAGGTAGATTCTCAGGCAACAGCGAACATCGTGCGAGATGCGGTTCGCGCATTCCCGCTATATCAAGGTACGCTCGTAGCCAATGATGAAACCGCCTCCTTGATAGTGGTCGAGCTGATTGATGACGGTCAGGCTGAGGCCAGTTATCAGGCATTAGAGGCGAAGCTAAAAACGCTTAATTTGGCTGAGGGGCTTACATTACATGTAGCCGGTGAGGGTGCGATTTCCGGATATCTTGGAAGCTATATAGACTCTGATGCAAGCCGCCTGAACCCCATCGCTGCACTCATCATCACCTTGATTGTTTTTATCGCTTTTCAGCGTGTTGCGCCCACATTATTGGCGAATGTGATTATTCTTGCGTCAGCTCTGATTACGTTCGGGGCCATGGCTGCAACGGGTGTTTCCTTTTTTGTGATCACCAATGCCTTGCCTGTCATTCTGATAGGCATCGCCGTAGCCGATAGTATTCATATTTACAGCGAATATTTTGAGCGCCGGGCGGCCTATCCAAAGGAGTCAGTTAACGATGCCATCGTTGCCAGCATGGTTTCGATGTGGCGGCCTATTACCTTGACCACATTAACCACAGCGGCCGGTTTTCTAGGCTTATACTTTGCGGCTTACATGCCCCCGTTTAAATATTTTGGTTTGTTTACTGCGCTGGGTGTCACCAGCGCATGGTTGTACTCCTTGTTGTTCTTGCCGGCGGCCATGGCTGTGACAAAAACCCCGATACATCCACGTCTTGCGGAGAAACTCACCGCGTCGTCCGAAGGCAATAAGCGCGACTTGTTTGCACGAACCATGGTACAGCTGGGCAGGCTCACGATGCGTTTTCCCAAAAGTATTGTCTTGCTCTCTTTCATGGTGATTACGTTGGGGCTGTTTTCTGCACAAAACCTCGTGGTGAATGATGACCGTATCGACTCCTTTAACCCATCCGAAGCACTGTATCAGGCAGATAAGGAAATCAACTCACGTTTTGACGGGACTAATTATCTCGATGTAGTGGTGGAGACTCCGTACATTGAGGGAATTTTTGAACCCTCGGTGCTCAATAAAGTAGAAGCTTTGCAACACTATGCCGAAACCTTACCGCATGTGCAGGGTTCAGTTTCCATTGTCGATTACCTTAAACAAATGAATCGAGCATTGAATGAAGGCCAGCAAGCGTTATATTCGTTGCCCGACAATAGTGATTTGATAGCACAGTATTTTCTGTTGTATTCGACCTCTGGAGAGCCCACCGACTTCGAAGAAGAGGTAGATTATGACTATCGCTTGGCCAATGTGCGTCTGTTTATGAACGAGGGCGCTTTTGTTGACAACAAGCATGTGGTTCTGGCGATGCAAGACTATATCGACACTGTTTTTAATGACGAGGCTGCTACTGCGACACTAAGTGGGCGAGTGAACCTAACCTATCATTGGATCAAAGATTTAGGGCGTAGTCACTTTCTGGGAATGGGCATTGCCTTGTTTTTGGTCTGGCTGGTGTCGTCACTGTTGTTTCGCTCTGTGGTTGCAGGTACGTTCGCATTGATTCCAGTGGCGACCAGTATTCTGTTGGTCTATACCGCGATGGTAGTCTTGAATATCGGCCTCGGAATTGGCACTTCCATGTTCTCGGCCGTGGCCATTGGCCTAGGTGTGGATTTTGCCATTCACACTATCGACCGGATTAAGGCTCTCTTTGCTGAGACGGGCTCGATTGCGACAGCGCTGAAGCAGTTTTATCCCAAAACAGGACGCGCCTTGTTTTTCAACTTGCTGGCTATTGGTTTCGGTTTTGGGGTTTTGATTTCTAGCAAAGTCGTTCCCTTGAATAATTTTGGCAACATTGTGGCGCTATCTGTCGTCACTAGTTTCTTGATCAGTATGACGCTTTTGCCAGCGATGATTTTACTGTTCAAACCTCGCTTTATTACGGGCAAACAGCCAAACCATAATGACGTTCCGAAGCGCGATCATGAGAAGAGCGCATCCATCACGGTGCTTACGATGGGTGCTGCGTTGCTCACTACCGTTATTTTTTTAAGTCCCCAGTTAATTGCGAGCGAGCTGCCAGAAGGCCGGTGGGTCGCTGAGCAGATTAATCAGGTGGACGAAGGCAATGTGCGGTTTTCAAAGGTTTCGATGACGCTCACAGACAAGCACGGCAAGGCCAGGGTGCGCGAGGCAGTGATATACCGCAAATACATTGGTGAAGAGAAGCGTACTGTTTTGTTTTATTTGCAGCCGCGCAATGTCAAGGATACGGCGTTTCTGACCTACGATTATCCGCAGTCAGAGGTGGATGACGACCAATGGTTATATTTACCGGCCCTGCGTAAGTCTCGCCGAATCTCAGCCTCAGACCGTGGGGACTATTTTCTAGGAACAGACCTGACTTACGAAGATATGAAAAAAGAAGGTAAGTTTGACCTACAAGATTACCAGTTTAAAACACTTGGCATTAAAACGATCAATGGCCACAAACGGCTGTTGCTAGAGTCTTTGCCCCGTACCGAAGCGATTGCTCGGGAGTTGGGCTATGGCAAGGTGCAAGCATGGGTAGATCCTGACAATTGGATCATCATGAAAGCTCAGTACTGGGACTCCGGAATGAACCTGCTCAAGTCGTTAGTATTAGATGATGTCCGGCAGGTCGACGGTATTTGGACCCGCCATAACCTGCGAATCGAGAATCATAAGAGCGGACACATCACCGAATGGCACATTAGCGATGTTGACTACCATTCAGCTATCAGTGACAGCCTATTTAACCGTAACTCGCTCAAACGTGGTGCGCCATAGGAGTTTTGTCATGAAGATCAAAAGATACGTCGTGCCCTTAACCTTTTTAGCCATTTTGGCGTCTGCCCCAGTATGGGCGCTTTCGGTGGGCGGTATGTTAAAAACAGAGATGGCCTACAGCTATTTGGATCACTACTGGCAAAAGCAAATGACAGAGCTTGAACTCGAGCTGAATAGTGCAGTGGGAGCCGGTGAGCTGACCTTGCTAACTCGAGCCAGTCTTGATCGGCAAGATTGGCTGAACGCTAGGCGGACTCCTGCAACTTATGCTGCAGGCCGGAGCCTGCGCCATGATGCTCGGCACGGTAGTGCCGAATTACGTGAACTTTATTGGGAAACTGAAATCGGTCAAACCTATTGGAAGCTGGGTAAGCAACAGGTCGTTTGGGGGGAGGCCGACGGCTTGAAACTTCTGGATGTGATCAACCCGCAAAGTTACCGGGAGTTCGTGCTCGATGATTTTGATGACTCCCGCATTCCATTGTGGATGATTAACGTAGAACATATCTTGCCCGACGATAGTGTTTTGCAGTTTCTGTGGGTTGTCGACAACACCACACACGAGCTTGCCGGAGCGAATTCCCCGTTTCGATTCACCAGCCCTTTGCTCGTACCGCAACCAAATATGGCCGCACAAGTTCAGGTTAACCCTCTGCAGGCTCCGCCTCGCGCTGCGTCTAACAACGACTTTGCCTTGCGATTGGCACGGTTTTGGAACGGGTGGGATATGACGCTTAACTACTTGTATCACACGGTTGATGAACCGGTGCTGCGTACGCGTCTGGAAGGTAGTCGTATCGTCGTTGATGGCGACTATGCGCGCAGTCATTTGTTGGGTGGCTCGGCTAGTACAGCGCTTGGTGACTGGATAATGCGGGTGGAGCTCGCCTTCGAGACGGACCGCTATCACCGCGCACAGGACGCGCTTCCTGGTGTGGTGAAAGCGAATCAGTGGGGGAGTGTGTTGGGGCTGGATTACCAGGGCTGGTCAGACCAGCTCGTGTCCGTGCAATGGTTTCAAAGCCGGGTGCTCGGTCAGGCCGGCCGCACCGTAAAAGATAAGACGGAGCATGTGATGTCGCTTATATGGGAGCACCGATTTATCAACGATACGCTTACTGTGCGAGCAAGTAACCTGCATTCGCTGAATCGGGATGATGGTTTAGTGCGAGCAAAGCTTACGTACAACGCGTGGTCGGACTTGGACATTTATGTGGGGGGCGATCGTTTCTATGGTAATAATGATGGTTTGTTCGGTCAGTTTGATCAGGCGGACCGTATCGTGTTCGGAGTCGAGTTTGGATTTTGATTTAGGGGGTGTGAGTTTTCTATATTCTAGCGCTAAACAACTTGCGTGATCTGTATCGCCCTGACCCACTTGTATTCAAGTGGGTCAGGGCAGAAGAGCTTGGTGCGAATTAGATCAAGTTATGCAAGGCTGTTGGCGGTAAGGAAATAGTATCCATATCGAAATCCAGCGACCGAATCATTTCTATTATAATCGCGCTTACTAAGAGAATTAAGGCTAGACCGAAACCCACCACGCCGATGTTGATGTCAAAAAGTGTTTTTTCGCTGCCGTCTAGATACTTCATGGAGCCGCCGTATAAATCTTGCATTGAAAAGGCAAGCAAAAAACTACCGGTCACAATCATGCTAAACACAGCGCTGAGTATGACCTCCTGTCGAACCCAACACCACCAAAGACAGAATAGGCCAATCGCAGTGTTTGTGAGTAGTTGCCAGACCTCGTGAATGCGTGCATGCGGAGTCCAATCAGGATTGAACACATGGGTGTCGTTGATTTCCAGCAAAGGTACGCCGAGCGCATAAAGTGCAATACAAAATGTAATGATCAGTTTTTGGGTCATGATAGAGCCTCCTTTAGGCTTGATGACATCGCCTCAGTAAGCACCAAACAGTGCGAGAAGCTGCATAATGGACAGAGCAAGTAGTAATAATGTTCCAATAAGGAAGGCGCGAAAACGATGTGGAACGTGGTTGCTTGTAATGTGGATATAGGCATGGATATAGCGGCTCGCGACATACACGCCAAGAAGAGTAGCGACCATCGGGCCGCTATTACCGCTCAAATATGCAATGAAGCTTAAGGCATAAAATAACATTGGCACTTGAAATTGATTATCGATGTTATTGGATATTTTTCGCACCTCCTCTGGCCAAGCATTTTTATCCAGAGCCGCGGCGGCGCGGTCTACTTGTTTGTTGCGAACGGCCTTGTTTTTTGCGATTCCCAGTTTAATGAACAGGGCAAAAACCAACAGCATGTGTGTCAAAACAGGCACAAAAATAAGAGTGGAATCGGTTTGCATAGTTTTTTCCTTTTGTGAATCGGTGGATTCCTGCGTATTGATTGCCCTGAGTCATGGGGGCTTTGTTTACAGGAAAAACATGTTAATATGGACGATGTCAATATATAAGTAAAAATGGACGGTGTCAATTTTGAGTCAATCTATTAAGTATCATCATGGTAATTTGAAGGCAGAGCTCGTCTCGGCTGCCTTAGCGCTGCTTGACGAGCAAGGAATTGAAGGGGTAGGAATCAGGCAAATTGCGAGGCGTGTTGGTGTCGCGCATTCGGCTCCGGCCAATCACTTTAAAAACAAACAAGCGTTGTTTACTGCCTTGGCAACGCAGTGCTTTGCAGACCTGAATTGCCTGCTGGACGAGCAAGTGTCGCCTGCGTTGGATTTGTCGGCTGCGGTGCATGGTATTTGTCAGTGCCTGCTGAACTATGCGCTCACCTCACCGCATCGTTATAGTTTGATGTGGCGTAAGGATTGTGTTGATACACAAAATGCTGAGCTCGATGCAGCAATGGAGACCGTCTACCAAAAACTGCTCAGTGTGCTTGCATCGCATACTCAAGCTAAACAGGTGGACATTGAGTCTCAGGCTATTGCGATTTGGTCACTAATTCATGGGTATGTATCCCTCCGATTAGATGGGAGTCTTGGGAAGGGGCAAGATGACATCACCGGTTCTGATCGCTCAAATGCAATTGTATCGGTGCTGCTCGAAGGCTTGCTTTAGTTGGGCGGGTGCGAAGGCTCAATCATCAGGCGAAAGGTGCTCTAGTCGGCCCACCCGGATTCTCTCTTGCATCGGCTGAAACGGTTGGAGCATATACCCATTTCAAGGGAATTTTTTTGCATCCAAGTTCAGGGTTGTACTTTCTTATTTTGGGTATGGAAGCCGGTAAAACATGGTGCTAGTGCACCGGACTTAAACCAATAGTCCTCTTCAGCAGTAAAAATATTGGCTTGTGGCTGTATTTTAGGAGGTTCATTAAGTGAGCCAGCCGGCACAATTAGGACCGTTTTTGATTTATTCAAAAACGGTAAACTAGAGCCACATATACTACAAAAACACTTGGGAAATTCCCTTGTCGAATGCTCATAAACGGTGACGCTGTCTTCGCCGCAAAGCCACTCAATGTTTTTTGGATAAGTTATTATATTAGAGGCAAATGCTGAACCAGTTAGCTGTTGGCATTGATTACAATGACATTGAAAAAAGTCTTTAAAGTCATCTGTGATGGAGAACTTTGTAATTCCACAAAGGCATCCCCCTGATAATATTTTGTTCAGACTTTCGATGCTCCTTATTCTTCAAATCTAAAAGTCGTGAGTAGGTAAGTTTGGGACTATTTTATAGAGTAGTGCGTAGCTAACGTCTAACAACCAAAAACACCCCAGATGCCATTAGGATTATCCCTGCGACCCGTTGAGGGCTTAACGAGGTCTGTATTACACCTAAATGGCCATAATGGTCGATAATGCTCATAGCAATTAGTTGTCCGAGCAATACAAAAGAAACCGCATTAGAGATGCCAAAACGGGGCGCTATCCACGTAATACTTAAAATATAAAACATGACAAAAACACCTCCAAAATAGAAGTACCATGGTGTCTTAGGTTTATACAATTCAGTTGGAACCCCCTCGGTTATTAAAAGATAAGCAATGGAAATTGCTAGCCCGACTAAAAATAATATAGCTGCAGCAAGTGCAGGGCTTTGAAGTTGGTTGCCTAAGCCGCCATTTAATGCGGCCATCACAGGTATTCCCATGCCGGCAAACAACATAAGTGATGAGTAAAAAATAGTGTTATACATATATTTCCATATTGGTCTTAACGCATGTCGCCGGTCACGATTCATGGCTACGCGAGTGAATTAGCGTGAAACTTCCATATGCCGTCTATGGCGATTTAAGTTAGTACAAACATCTCGATCGATACTGGGAATTCATTTAGCCCCAAAATATATATCGATGGCATCTTATTTATTGTCTATTTGACGAAGCTTTGTTACCTGATCGAAGCCAATCCCCCAGTTATCGGTGTTGACTTCTTCGATCACGACAAATGTGGTTGCGGGTTTTTTGTTGAGCACATCGACTAAGAGTTGAGTGCTACCTTTAATGAGCGCTTGCTTTTGTTCGCTAGTAACGCCTTCATCCGTTATTTTGATATTTACATATGGCATGGTGTTTCCTCTTTTTTGGAGTCATGGGTTTTATTTGCAATAGCATGGCTTGACTGTATCGTTTTAGTGCAGGCTTTTTATTGTCTGTTCAAAGTATTCAACCGAATTAGAGCCACTCACCAACTTATTTTCGTTAAAAATAAATGCAGGCACACTCGTTAGCCCTAATTGATCAACACGTTTTTGCTTACGTCGCATTTGATGATCTACCTCATGCGACATAACTGTTAGTTCTGCTGAAGAATTGTCCGGGACCAATTTTTCAGCTAACCCCAGCAGTACTTGGGTGTTACTAATATCAAGGCCTCGTTCAAAATACGCACCAATCAGCAATTCGTTCATGGCCTGTTGTTTGTTGTGTGCTTCGCTCCAATGTATCAATCGGTGTGCTTTGTTACTGTTGTAGTAACGGGTGCGTTTAGAGAAGTCCATAGCTACACCGGCTTGCCCAGCCGCCGCTAATAGGTGTATACGATATTCTTGGCGCTTCAATTGCGTCCATTGGTAACGCCGAGAAAGGTACTCATCGATATTCTCACCGTTTGGCCCCATATCAGGGTTAAGTTCCGATGGTAAAAAAAAGATATTTGCGTCAATGTTCAGGTTACGAAGAGCTTGCTGTAAATTAGCGTATCCAATTGGGCACCAAGAGCAGACTACGTCGTGCACCATTTCTATTTTGAGGTTTTTCACGAATTATCCTCCTGCAAATCTGTGTACATTTTATTGACGATTAACCAGCATCCGTTTTCTTTCAGCAGCCCCAGATAATCCATATAGAAATGATCGAATAGTGGGCATTCCAGTTTCACCATGGCTTGGTCTTGTATAATCTCGATAGAGAGTAGCTTGAACTCGAAACACCTTTCTTCCTTATGAGGTACTGGCCGAGTGGCAACTGCGCTAAGCCATTCTTCAAGACTGCGGCGTAAACCAGGTGCTTTTAAAAATGCGTCAGCGTGAAAGATACGTCTCAACTTTTCTACATCGCCGAAATGTAAACCATCGCAGTAGTCGGCTATGAGAGCAATTACTAAGTTGAATTCATTTACACCTAAGTTGTCGGAAGATGTCGTATTTCCCATAATAGTTTCCTCGAATCATTGCCCTTCTAGAGCAATGATTGAACTAGCAAGTGTGTGGGTCGACTAGGAAGCGGAGTGTTGCTCCTCGGCCGCTAACGCTCGCTGAAAACTCGGTCTCAATAAAACGGTTTCCACCATTTTCTCGGAATTGGCGCCTAGCGTAATATTAACGGGAAAGCTTTTTCCCCAGCGTGAATAAACTGCTAGCAAAACATCTGCAGCGGAAGGTTCGTCGCCGCCAAGAAACTCCTGATCTGACAATTGCTTCTCTACCACTTGCCATAGAGCGTTGATAGCTTGTTCCGCGGCTCTGAAGGCTGACTGTTTAGCCTTCTCGTCATTGATATTTTGATCAATAAAAAATAAAAGGCTGTATTTAGGGTGCATGGTGGCATTGGCAAACATGATGTCTTGGATCGCCTGTTCACGCGCGGTTCCTGTAGTCGGTAACATGGTGTTTTGGTGTTTGTTAAGTAGGTATAACAGAATAGCGGCTCCCTCCCGCAGTGATCTGCTGTCATCAAAGAGAACTGGAACACTTCCAACAGGGTTTATTTCGGTGAAGTGATCCACCTTTCGCTTATCAATAATTTCAACTTCTTGGCCTAACTCATGGAGAACGACTTGAGTCGCTAGGGAGCAAGCGCTTGGGAGGTAATATAGTGTGTACATTCTGCTAATCCTCATTAAATTCAGAGATATGTTGCGTACCTGTCGCTTAAAAGCTTCCTGACAGCGACAAAACAGAGCTTACCTCTGTAATTAATGTGCATATATATCTACAATAAGAACTAAATGTTTCCATATTGAGAACAGTTTGGCGACCTATCAGCCCTGAATAAATAGTTTTATGAGTCAATTTCGTGAATAAACTGAGAGCAATCCAATTATTTGTGCGCCTGGCGGATTTAGGGAGCTTTACCCGCGTAGCAGAGCAATCCAATTTCTCCAAATCCATGATTAGTAAAGAAATAAGTCGCCTTGAAGCAGAAATAGGTGCTCGTTTACTGCACCGTTCAACACGTAATGTCCAGCTTACGCATGTTGGTGAGGGCTATTTGCAAAGAGCTCGAGAAATTCTGGAAAAGCTGGATGATGCAGATAATTTTGTGCAGGACTTGCAACAGCATCCCCGAGGGAAGCTAAAGATAAATGCTCCTATGGCGCTGGGTATTACTGACTTATCGGCATTATTTGCTGATTTTATGGAGGCTTATCCAGATATCGAGTTAGATATTCACTTGGGCGATGAAAATATTGATCTAGTAGAACAGGGTTTTGATTTAGGCTTTCGGGCATCTGGTTTTCCAATAGAATCGAACTATGTTGGCCGCCCACTAACTCGCTTTAAGTACCATGTGTGCGTGGGGCCAGAATATTTTAAGCATCATCCAGCAATTAACTTGCCCCAAGATATAAAAGGGCACAATTGCTTTGTCTACAGTTATTTCCAAGGGAAAGATATGTGGCCAATTGAGGACGGTGTCACCGTTCAAGGAACACTGCGTGTTAACAATACGATGTTTATGATGGAGTTAATCAAGCGGGGTCAAGGGATTGGTTTTATTCCAGACTTTGTTTGTCGTGAGGCCTTAGAAAAAGGTGAGGTTGTTGAGGTTTTGGCTGATTCGAAGAAGCCCAATCTCATACTTTACGCCTTGTATCCTGCGCGACATTTTGTGCCGTCAAAAATTGTTCAATGTATAGAATATCTTGAGCAGTGGTTTGCTGAAAAGTAGCATCATCTCGGGTTTTGCAATAATTTCGAGGAAATCAGTCTTTTAGTTATCTTTGCTGATTGGTAAATGTTTAAGTTGGAAAGCGCTGATAAGCGTTTGGCGAATTTTTAAAATCAGAAGTCATAGCTAAATTCGCTATTGGCGAGCGTTATAGTGGTGCCTAGCAATCGAAGGATTCTCCATCGATATGCGCCTACAGCAACTGCAGCTTGCCCTTTTAGGGTGGGTACTTAGCCCTATCTCTATTTTAGAGTTACATCAAACTGAAGTTGTAATCCCCCCCAAGAAAATAATCGCTAGTTAACAAGTAGACTTTCATTCGACGTATCTTAAGGAAGCTTTACCATTGAGTGGCGAATGATCGTTCGTACTTAAAAAAGATAAGCAAAAAAAAGCGCCACGGGGAGTGGCGCAAATGGGCGTCCATGCGATGAAAGGGCTTCTCAAAACTAAGTCTTAATTATTACTACCAAATACAAGGTACTTGCGCTGATGAGCCGTCTTTTGGGGATACTCTTTCAGTGCGAAACCTCCTGTGTACTTGAGCTTGTGCGCAGGGATGTCTGATGAGGACTCGCTCATCCCTACCATGTGCGTCACTGCGCTCTGGTGAGGGCTCATATGCTGTTCTGAATGACTAATCTTGAGCTTCCGATGTTCGTTTAATCTATCTGCCTGTCCTTCTGCCATTGCATTCAATGACACCACTAGGCAAACCGCTAAAGCGCTAAATTTACTTAATTTTAAACTCATAATCGTATCCTTTTTCTGTTCGTAAGTTGTCGTGGCGACGTCAATCTAAATGGGGCGCCACAAGTGAGTAAGTGCTACTCGTTTTTTCAAAGCCTTGTTCGACAGATGGCGAAACAGTGCGAGCCATCTACGCCAATAAGCCGACTTCAGTTTTTGCCATCCCGACATAACCAGGAAGGCCTTCGATGCGCGTCAGCCAGGATTGCACATTGGGGTAAGAGGCGAGTGATACGCCGCCTTCCGGTGCGTGAGCGATATAGGTATATAAGGCAATATCCGCAATGGAAGCTTGCTCTGTCGCAACCCACTGACGCTCTGCCAAGTGGCCATTCAATACGGTAAGTAAATCGTGGCTATTTGTTATGGCGACTTTGTGATCGAGGCCAGCATTGAACACATTCACCAAGCGAGCAGCGCCCGGACCTTCAACCAGCTCTTTGGTTGAGATAGCCAACCACTCTTGAATATGCGCGACTGAGAGAGCATCACTGGGGTACCAATGTGGTCCGTACTGACGCGCTAAGTAAGCAATGATTGCGTTGGAATCACGAATAACGTGGCCTTTATCTTCTAACACTGGCACGTGATGGAAGGGGTTGAGTGCGAGAAACTCATCCGAGTTTTGCTCGCCTTGTCCTAGTGCCACTTCATGTCGTTCATAGTCGAGACCGAGTAAAGAAAGCATTAGGCGCACTTTGTGTGCATGGCCGGAAATCGGGAAGTCATAAAGCTTAATCATTGTTGTCTCCTGTATGCGCGGTGGCCGTCTTTACACTCTGTTGCGTGTGTGCCAACAGCTACCCAAACGTTTTAGCTGATGCTGTGCTCTGCAAGAGAGTGCATTCGGGGTGATAGAGCGACCGTCTTTGGCAAATGTTCCAAAAAAATAAAATAATAAATAATTTGACATGAACAGATCTGTTCATCTAATCTTCAGGCCAAGAGTACAGATCGGTACACTCTGTGTATTGGTCGGCGCATGTTCTACACAAATTATGAATAGGGCATGACAGCGGTAACGCGCAGTAAAACGATCTCTACTCTGTTGACGATTTAACCGCCTGAAGATTTAGGCCGCAGTGGAGATAAGGAATGAGCAGTAAACAAATACAGACCGCGATCATGTCAGGGTTAGGTGGAGCCATAGGGATATTTTTATTGGCCGTACTGACTGAAAGAGGAGGCACGTTGCTGCTCATGGCGCCATTCGGTGCTAGCTGTGTCTTGTTGTTTTCTGTTCCAAATAGTCCTTTGTCTCAGCCAGTCAATGTTGTCGGTGGGCACTTGGTGTCTTCCGCGATTGGCGTAGTCCTAGTGTTGTTGGTTCCTCCATCTTCCCTTGCACTTGGTGCTGGTGTGGCTTTAGCCATTGCCTTCATGGCTTTGCTTAGAGTTACGCATCCACCGGCTGGCGCGGATCCTATCGTCATTATATTGGGTGCAAAGGGGCTTAGTTTCCTGCTGTTTCCCGTACTCACTGGCAGTGTATCTCTGGTGCTGATTGCATGTCTGTATCACCGCTTTTTGGGAACTGCTCGGTATCCATTTTCAGAACAAAACTAGGTTTAATTAAACCGGAGGTGATCATGTCAGTTGCAACACTTAACTCGTTAAATATCTTAAATGGCGCACCTGCTAACCCAGCAGAAGCGGGGCTGTTTAACTTAAAACTCAGGGAACGAAGAACGAACGAAACAAATAAGCCTACGCGTTCGAAAGCTTCGAATAGACCCTTAACTGACAGCGACGTATCGTTAGTTAATCGAACACTGGATGGCAATAAGAAGGCCTTCGATATGTTGGTAATCAAGTATCAAACTCGGATTTCACGCTTGGTTTCTGTGTACATTCAGGACTTTGATGCGGCTCGAGATGTCGTGCAAGAGACCTTCATCCGCGCATATAACGCCTTGCATAACTATCGTCGAGAAAGTCAGTTTTATACCTGGTTGTATCGAATCGCCGTCAACACTTCGTACAACTACCTCAAATCCAACAAGAGTTGGCTGACGCGAATGGAGTCGATGGAAGGGAATGTCCAAGCGGAACAAGCTGAGTCCCAGTATCTAGACCCAGAACATTCTTATCAAAATGACGATTTACGAGACGGTATTCAGCGGGCTGTGGCTCAGCTGCCAATGGATTTGCGTTGCGTGTTACTGTTGCGAGAAATGGAGGGAATGACTTACGAACAAATCGCCGAGATTGTGGGTTGTGAATTAGGGACGGTTAAGTCGAGAATTTCTCGGGCACGTGAGCGTATCGTTCAAAAAACAGAGCATTTGTATGAACGAAGATAAGGATGTAGCTTTAGATAGAGTGAACAGTTCTGTTCAAATGTATGTGGGATTATGCGAAGATAGTACGACGCATTTACGCTAACGGTGAGAGAGTCATGGCAGGTTCAAGAAAAGAGCATTTATTAGAAACGGCTTTGAAGCTATTCAACCAGCATGGTTTCCATGCAACAGGCATTGACCGGGTGCAAGCCGAGTCAGGCGTGTCTAAAACAACTATGTACAAGTATTTTAGAAATAAGGATGAGTTGATTCGAGCTGTATTAGAGATGCGTCATGAACAATTTGGTAAATGGTTTACTAGTCGTGTCATTAAAATTTCTCGTGAGAGTTATCCGGATCACCCTTATGGCAAGTTGATGTCGATGTTTGATGCGGTTAGTGAATGGATCCACTCTGACACCTTCTTTGGGTGCAACTTTATCAACGCCAGTGCAGAATTTTCAGATTTTCAGCATCCCATTCATGTCTATGCGGCGCAACACAAATTGGAATGGTCAGAGTATATTCGCGGTTGTGTTTCTGGTGTAAGCGAAGCGGAGGCCGATGAAATGGCCAAAGAAATTCTCTTGCTGTTGGATGGTGCGATCGTTTCAGCACATACCACAGGTTTGAAAGACTCGGCGGAAAGAGCACAGCGGATGATGTTATTGATTCTTCAAAACTCCACCGCTGAGGTCCTGGATTAATTCGGGATAGAAACCCATTTTGTTATAACTTCTTAGTCTGTTCTGGACTCAAAAAAACACGAAACATTAAGCGAGTTTCCTCCGTCAAATAATTGATAGTTAGACTATTTTTTGTTTTTTCGAGCGGAGGAGCTATGAAAAACCCAAACAACGAATCAGATTCAAATTGCACGTTAACACTTTCTATGAAGTCCCTACTTCGGCACTGGTATCGTAAGCGGTTTGTACATCGTCAGCATACGATTGAATTGATGAATGCGACTTCTGGCCCTATGGATACTAAAGCATTGGGTATCGTTGCCTTATTGGATGTGGATTCAGTAATGATGGCCGGCTTGATGGATGCTGAAGAGTGGCAATTTGTGCAGACCTGCCATGCTTACCTTGATGGATACAGCGACGGAAAATCGCGACGTAAAGTTTAAGTTATTGTTTTTGGAACAATTTGTTGGCTCAGGTTTACTAACTAGTACGCAGTTGCAGTGCCGAGCCTGAGTAATGATTTGCGGCGTCGGACAAATCACATTTCTAGTGAATGCAGCATCACTAAATGCTAGGTAGGAGGCAGGTTATGTCCATTGAAATTTTGATGTTGGTAGCGACAATCAGCCTGCTTTCGGTGTTGATGCTGATTCAGGGGATGCGTAACTTTTTATTGTTAGGTTTGGGCGTTGTCACGATCAACCAGCGTTACATTGAGCCCTGCGAAAGTTGGCACGACCGTTTGAATGGGGCCATTGGCGATCTGATTGAAGCGACAGCAATATTTGCACCGCTCGTAACCATTATGAATCTATTAAGTGTCAATAGTGAGCAGACGGAGTTTGGCGCGCAGCTATTTTTTGCCTCGTGTGTAGGTCATGCCGTGTTCAGTATTGTTGGTCTTCCTATTGCTCGAGCAGGGGCATGGTTTACTGGCGTCATGGCAATTTTGTTGATCGCCGCCGTTTTTTTTCACTAGAAGTTGTTTGCCAAGATACCTTGTCAACTAGAGAAAAGGCTAAAAATAATGAGCGAGAAACAGTCGTGTGAAAACATGTCAAAGAACCTTGCTGACTCGCCTTTCCACAAGGGAGAGCAGCGAATCCAGCATCGTCTTGGTGTACGAGATCAAATGGAGCGTGTTGGCCGACACGTTATCCGGGATCATATGCCAATGCAGCATCGTAGTTTTTTTGAAAATCTGCCTTATGTTTTTGTTGGGCATGCCGACTCCGGGGGCTGGCCTTGGGCATCTGTGTTGTTTGGAAAACCCGGCTTTATGCGATCGCCTAGTGAACAGCAGTTGAATATTAACTCAAGCCCTTTAGCCGGAGACCCTTTGGCAAAGAGTTGGCAGGAAGGGACAAGTTTGGGTCTGCTTGGAATCGAGCTACCCACCAGACGGCGTAATCGATTGTCAGCTGTCGTATCGGTGAGCGAAGATCGTTCACTAATGCTAGATATCAAACAGTCGTTTGGCAATTGCCCCCAGTATATCCAAACCCGCTCTCTAAGCTGGCTAGACAAGGACAGCCATCCTCAGGCTGAGGTTAAAGAGCTGAATGGGTTGAGTGCTGAGCATATCCAGTTAATTTCTCAGAGTGATACTTTTTTTGTCGCAAGTTACTTGGCTGAAAAAAATGCCGCTGCCAGTGAAGGTGCTGACGTTTCTCATCGGGGCGGCAAGCCTGGATTTGTGAGGGTGGACAATGAGACAACTCTGACCATACCGGATTACCTAGGTAATAATTACTTCAATACCTTTGGTAATTTTGTCGAGAATGAAAAGGCTGGTTTGCTGTTTTTAGATTTTGAAAACGGGCACATGCTGACCTTAACTGGAAAGGCGAAAATACTTTGGGAGTCTGACGACCTCGAGTATTTTGAGGGGGCGCAGCGCCTGTGGCGCTTTAATTTGCAAAAGGGATATTTTGTAAAGCATGCGTTGCCGGTTCGTTGGACTTTGGAGGAGTATTCACCGAATTCGCTCCTGACAGGCACCTGGCAGCAAGCCGAAGCCGCACGCACATTGGCCACGCAAAAATAGGACTGGTTGCCTCTTCTTGTGCGCCGTATGCGATCGGTCACCTTATTTGCGGCCGTAACTGCAGCCGAAGAGCGGGCCTTTTTTGAAGAGCTGAAAAGCGTCCAGCAAAAATCGGGTGGTCAATTGCGCACCGTGCGGAAACTGAGTCAGGTTAATGAAACCCTGAAATCCGAAGTGTGACTCTGGATATCTAGGTTTGCCACGAGATTGAACTGTATGATCAATATGAACTTTAGCCAGCGGCAAGTGATTGATACCGCCGCTATGAATTGGCAGCGCAGCCCAGCTTTGGGTATCTGGCGCAAGCCCTTAGAGCGAGAAAACAAAGAGTCTGGACACACCACTAGTGTGGTGCGTTACGAGAGCGGTGCCGGATTTCCTGAACACCCGCACCCTATGGGCGAAGAAATCTTTGTGCTCGAAGGTGTGTTTTCGGATGAGAGTGGCGATTACGGCCCGGGTAGTTATATACGCAACCCACTCAGCAGTCGCCACCAACCCTTCAGCAAAGCGGGCTGTACTATATTCGTCAAACTTAACCAGTTTGATGCACGGGACCTAAAGTTCGTGCGATTGGATACCCTCACGCAGCCATGGCAGCCGGGCATTGGTGGTCTTCAGGTGATGCGCCTGCACAGCTTTGAACATGAACATGTTGCGTTGGTGAAATGGCCGGCAAAGGAGCGGTTTCAAATGCATCGTCATTTTGGCGGCGAAGAAATATTTGTGTTGTCGGGCGCGTTCCGTGACGAGCATGGTGTCTATCCGGCCGGCACCTGGATCAGAAGCCCGCATGGCAGCACGCATTGCCCTTTTGTGGAAGAAGAAACCATTATCTGGGTCAAAACTGGGCACCTGACGTTGGATTAAGAAAACTAATTAGTCTGGTCCTGCGCTCTGTTTGCGATACGCGCCCGGCGACAGGCCGAAGTGCTGCTTAAAGGCTTTGCTGAAAGCCGCCTCAGAGGAGTAACCAGAATCCAGTGCGATGGCAAGCAGGGTAGAGCGGCGTTCACGTAGGGTGCGTTTGGCATGTTCAAAACGCCAGCGTTGCAAATAACTTTTGGGGGCTTCTCCAACCAAGCGCGTAAATCGCTCACTAAAGGCACTGCGTGAAAGGGCTGAGGCTTGCGCTAGCGTATCGACATTGAGTTCGGCTTTGCAATCGGCGTGAATCAGGTTCAGCGCTTTGCCAATTTTGGGGTCGTGCAGGGCCTGCAAATAGCCGTTTTTATCGGTGTGCGTCTGCATGTGCACACGCAGCAATTGTATGAATAGCACCTCGGTTAGCCGGTCGACAACGACACTCGCACCTGGGTTTTGTTGGCGTGACTCCACAGACACTACCTGCACTAGTGATCGCAGCCAGCCCAGTTCGGGTGTGTCGGCCGCTTTGATGTGAATAAAGCAGGGTAGGTCTCGGATAAAGGGGTGGTCCATGGAGGAGTCGTAGGCAAAGGCACCACACATAAGCGTTGCCCAATCGCTTGAGGATTTTTTATCAATGTCAGAATCATCGGACTCAAGAGGAGCACGGTAAAAAGGGTTGTGACCGCCAAGAATGCCATCGACTACTTCGTTGGCGGACAGGGGGGCTTGATCAAGTCGGCTGCTGATTTGATGGGCTCCGCCGGTTGGAAAGGCCACTATGTCACCGGTATTCAGTTGAATCGGGGCAGGCAGGGAATCCATCTCCAGCCAACACTGACCATCTATCAGCGTGTGGAACACGCCATTACCGTCGGCCGGAATACGCATTGCCCAAGCGGTATTGAAGTCACTGCAAAAATAGGTGCTGGTATGTAATCGAATGGTTTGCAGTAGATCTGATAGGGCGTCCATCAAGATATCCGGTCAAAATGACAAGTATTCAGCTAATAATATCATTTTTTGAATCGTTTTCGCGAGAGACAATAGATTTTTAAATGACTTGAACGGAGCACCTGTTATGTCAAATTCTCAAACTTCACCTAGTTATGCTTTGTATCATTACCCCGCGTGTCCTTTCTGTGCCATGACGCGTTCAGCGATGAAGCATATCGACCTCGACGTGACCGAGCGCAATATTCAGAAGAATGGCGCTCATCGTACCGAACTGATTCGTGGCGGCGGCAAGGCACAGGTGCCATGTCTAAAAATTGAAGAAAACGGTCATGAGCAATGGCTGTATGAGTCACAGGATATTATCCGCTACCTCAAAAATCAGGCCAAACCTTCAAAGCAGTCGGCCTAAAAAACAGTCTGCAGTCACCGCTAATTTATTCTAAGCAAGAGGAAGTTTTTATGGAAACCCGACACGTAGACATTGCCATTATTGGTGCCGGTAGCGCTGGTATGGGGGCTTATCGAGAAGCCCGAAAACTGACTGACAGTATCGCGCTGATTGAAGGTGGGGAGTATGGTACGACCTGTGCCCGGGTCGGATGTATGCCAAGTAAACTGTTAATTGCCGCTGCTGAATCCGCTCACGCAGCACAAAAAGCTGAAGTATTTGGGGTCAACGTATCAAAAGTCGAAATAGACGGCAAAGCCGTGATGGAACGCGTGAAAAGCGAGCGCGACCGTTTTGTTGGTTTTGTGGTTGAAGATATCAACGACTTTGATGAAGCACACCATGTGCGAGGATATGTAAGCTTCAAGGATGCGCACACACTAATGATCGACAGACATACACAGATTATTGCCAAGCGTATTGTGATTGCGGTCGGATCTCGGCCTTATATTCCCGAGGCCCTGTATGGTGCCGGAGAAAGCTTGCTGATTAATGATGATATTTTCGAGCTAGAAGATCTGCCGTATTCGGTAGCGGTAATGGGTACCGGCGTCATCGGATTAGAATTGGGTCAGGCGCTTTCCCGTTTGGGGGTTAAAGTGAGTATGTTTGCGCGCAGTGATTCTATTGGCGGTATTGCCGACCCGGCGATCAAAGCATACGCCGCCAGAACCTTTTCTGAAGAATTCGAGCTACACATGAATACCCGCGTGCTCGCAGCGAACAGGGTCGGCAAGGGTGCGCAAATTGAATACCAGAGCGCCGATGGCGAGACTCATCGTCAAGTGGTGGAATATGTTCTGGCGGCGACCGGGCGCGTATCTAATCTGGATCGCTTGAACATCGAACAAGCGGGGCTGCAGTTCGATGCGACCGGGGTGCCTGATTACAACCGCCAAACTATGCAGAGTAAGGTGCCGCACATTTTTATTGCTGGCGATGCCAATAATGAACTCCCGCTCTTGCATGAAGCCTCGGATGAAGGCCGCATTGCCGGGCGCAATGCTGGGCTTTTTCCTGCAGTAGAAGACGGCCTGCGGCGCGCTCATTTGGGCGTTGTGTTTTCAGACCCGCAAATTGCCAGCATCGGCAAGCGTGCCCATGAGCTCGAAGAGAACAGTTTTGTGGTCGGTGAAGTTAGTTTTGAAAGCCAGGGTCGCAGCCGCGTCATGGCAAAAAACAAAGGCATACTAAAGGTTTATGCCGAGCTTGATTCCGGCAGACTGTTAGGCGCCGAAATGTTTGGGCCAGCAGCCGAGCATATAGGCCATTTACTGTCTTGGGCGATACAGCAACAACTGAGTGTTGCCCGCATATTGGAGATGCCCTTTTACCACCCGGTGATTGAAGAAGGTTTAAGAACGGCTCTACGGGATGTTGCCCAAAAATTGCAACAGAGCGCTTCAACACATAAAAAACCTCGGGAGGCTCATGCGCAGCCTGCTTAAAATGTACGCTTTCGAAGCTGCGCGAGTCGCGCTGGTGGTGGGCACGGTCTTGTTGCTTATTAACCAGTTCGACGCCTTGTTTGGCAATCAAGCCATACGTTGGCTCCCCGCGGCGCTGAGCTACTGTGTTCCTTTTAGCGTGTTTTTACTGGGCAAGCGCTCCACCCAAGCGTGTGCGGACTAAATTGCTAAATGCTGCCACTCGAACGCTTATTGTGAATGTAGTAATGTGTTCTGCAGGTATTTTGCCTCGGGAATACTCAGTTAGCCAGAAGTGCCCGCAGGAATTACGGGTTTAAAAGGCCTTCGATCCAGTTTAGAAATCTGGCTGCACTTCTGGTTTCGAAGCTGTCTTTATTGGGTACGTAATAGCACAAGTCTGATTTGACCGGCCGGGTTTCAAAGTGTTGTAGAAGGTTCGACTCCAAGAGCCTTTTAGTAAGTGTCGTAGAGCAGAACACAAGCCCATTTTCTGCCATAGCCTGCTGGACACCGAAAAGCTCTTGATCAAATTTTTTGAGTTTAATATTGGATTCGTGCAGTCCATTTTCTGCCAACCAGGCCGCGAGTGGAGGGTTAGGCAATGATTTATTTTTCCACTCTGTTGTAAAAAGAGTCATGGGTTTATTTGACCAAGACGGCGACGTCATTCCATAAGCACCAAATACATTGAATGACTCAGATCTAATGACATCAGAGTCCGCAACGGCTGAGGCATCACCGAATCGAATCGGAATAATATAAGATTGGCTGTCAACCGACTCACCGGTCGATATTTCCAAAGAAATATCGGGGTTGGCGTGTTCAAATTCATGCTGGGCAGGGATCAGCACCATAGCGGCTAATGATGATGTCGTCGTCACCCTGACCGCACTGCCCGCATTCATCACCTCTTCCAAAGCACTGTCAATGATCCGAAAACCGTCCGTGGTTGACTTGGCTAATCTTTCACCTGTTCCGGTGAGTGATATTCGTCGTCCCAATCGATGAAACAAATTTACGTTTAAGCGACTTTCCAGGTTGCTAACATGGTGTGAAATGGCTGTTGGCGTCAGCGAAAGTTCTTCTGCGGCCAACTTAAAACTTCCCCGGCGGGCAGCCGACTCAAAGGCTTTCAGCGCCTGTAACGATACCTGCAAACTTTATCTCCAATTAAACAACTAACTCATCGATAGTATAGGTGATTTAAATTCATCTGTAAGTGCAAATTTTACGTTTGTACTCATCTGTGCCGGCTCACAAAATAGTGCCTGCTGTTCATCAGTGAAGGCAATGAATATGAGCACATTATTACACGTTAATAGAAGCGTTAGCTCCGCGAGCACCCCGAATCTGGAGCGCGATTCCATGTCGAATAATAGCGCTCTACGATTGATAGAACCATGGAAACGGAATCGGCCAAAAGATGAGTATATTTATCGTGAGGTCTCTCTGGTTCTGGTTGCATGTGTGTATCACTGACTGCTCGGCACTGCCCAATACCCCTTGTCACAACCAAAACCGTTTTGATCCCTCAGGAGAGTCATTATGTCAGTTGCCATAACAAATCGTTTTAACAATAATATCGTCGCAGTCGGCAATCTTGCCCGGAAAGAAAAAGTACTGGGTTTTGTTGATGTACCAAAAGTACCGCCAGGCCGCAACAAGACCCAAAAAGACGTCGATGCGGTTTTGGTAACGCGGACACTGGAGGGTGATACGCAGGCATTTGACATGCTGGTAATCAAGTATCAGGGCCGTATCGCGCGCCTGGTGTCAGTCTATATTCAGGACTTTGATGCGGCCCGAGATGTCGTTCAGGAAACCTTTATTCGGGCATACAAAGCCTTAAACAATTATCGCCGCGAAAGCCAGTTCTATACCTGGCTGTATCGAATCGCGGTGAATACTTCCTATAACTTCCTGAAGTCAAACAAAAGCTGGTCAACCCGAATGGAGTCTATTGAGGGGAATCTTCAGGCGGAACAAGCGGAGTCTCTGTTTAAAAGCCCCGAGCAATCTTATCAGAACGATGATTTGAGACGAGGCATTCAGAGAGCTGTTTCACTATTGCCATTGGAACTCCGAAGCGTACTATTACTGCGGGAAGTGGAGGGTATGAGCTACGAGCAGATTGCCGAGGTCGTTGGATGTGAGTTGGGTACGGTGAAATCACGTATTTCAAGGGCTCGGGACAAGGTAGTGCAAAAGACAAAACATTTGCATGCGTCGATGTGAAAATGAACAGTTCTGTTCAATATTTCTGGGAGGTATGCGAAGCGTAAAAGCACAGCGCCTGTCGTGTTTTTGTTTGGAGTCAACGATGGCGGGCTCGCGCAAAGAGCATCTGTTGCAAAAAATCAAATATACTCTTTGTTATAAAGTTTTGGCGGCGTATTCTTGTCGATGCTTTTAACGAAAGGGAGAACTGATTCGATCTCTTCATGCGATGTTAAAACAAATCCAAGAACAGAGTCTTTTTTGCCTGCGTCCAAACAGCCTCATAGAAAAATGCGGGGTTGCCTGCGTGCGGATATTGGCTTTGCTAACCCAAGATAGGAGGTCAGCACTTTTCGTGGGAAGTCATTATGTCTATGCAGTGATGCTCTTAAAAGCGCTCATCGTAAAATGGCGCTTACTAAATTGGAAATTAATGAAAGATTGAAGCTACTGGCCTTAATTACTCAAATTGATTTTGGCTAACTGGAAAGGGAGTAATTTCCTATCATTATCTAGCGTCACAACCTCGTGCTCATGAAATAGGTCGGTATTGAAGTACTTGTAAGTCCATAGATAATCGAACCCGTGTTTTGCCGCCTCATATCTATCCGACACGATAAAAACTTTCTTAATCTTCGCCATACGAATTGCCATATAACAGAGAGCGCAAGGCTCTCCTGAAGCAATTAATGTCGTTCCTTTTAAAGAAGAGTTTTTTTCATTCCGAGAAGCCTCTCTTATCGCCTGGATTTCAGCGTGGGCGGTACAATCCAGGTGTGTGGCGACTTGATTTACTCCTTTGCCAATAATCTCTCCATCCTTATTAAGGATAATGGCAGCAAACGGCAAGCCACCTGCCTTGACATTACTAACAGCCAAATCAATGACGTTGTCTCCCCACTTTATGAGAAGTTTTTCATTAATTTGCTCACACATTATCGACCTCATTAGTTGATGATGGAGCTCGGGTTGAACCACTGAGTTCTGATGCAAGACTTTCGGCTCGATCTTTTGCATTAGCCAATGACAAGCGGTGTCTCTCGTCACCAAATTCTTGATATTCAGAAGTGATCTCATACATTGTGTCTACCCCTAAATATTTACTCAGTGTTCTTAGGTGCGGAATCAGGTGGCCAGAGTCTTCTCTGATTCCACCTTTCTCAAAACCAAACTCTCCGCTGGAGGTCGCTATGATCAATGTCTTACCAGAGAGGAGGGGCTGCAAGGGGAAGTCCCCTCGTGAGAGGTCGAAATCAAAGGTTTTGTTTATGCGTACAATTTGATCAAACCATGCTTTTAGCTGCGCTGGCATACCGTAGTTATACATGGGTGAAGAAATCAAAATAATATTGGCTGCTGCCACCTCTGCGATCAATTCATCAGATAATGCCAGTCTCTTTATCTGATCTGGGGTCCTGTTTTCCTCAGGCGTAAATACGGCACTAATCCAATCCTGTGTAATGAAATCAGGTGGGTTTACGCCAACATCACGATAGATATATTCATCTTTAAGTCGGTTATTTTTCCATGTATTAATGAATTGGAGCGCAATGTTTTTCGAGATGGAATTGTGATCGGGGTTTGGGTTGGTTACGTCTCTAACGCTTGAATCTATGTGTAATATTGTGCTCATGTTAACTGCCTTGGTTGATTGATAACAGGTGCTATTTTGTGAGCCAACATGGAATAGAGCAAACGAAAATCTTACACGTATAGATGAGTAAATTTCATCTGATTTGTTATTGGGCTGGTTGTGCATTTGGAGATTGGTTTTGCAAGTATCATTACAGGCGCTGAAGGCCTCTGAGTCGTCTGTTCGTCGGGGAAGTTTTAGTTGGCTGCAGAAGAACTTTCGCTAACGCCAACAGCCATTTCACACCACATAGGCAACCTGGAAAGCCGCTTAAACGTAAAATTTTTTCATCGATTGGGACTGCGAATATCACTCATCGGGACAGGTCAAAGATTAGCCAAGGCTTCCTCGGATGGCTTTAGGAAAATTGACGGCGCTTTGGAAGAGCTTATGAAGGCAGCCAGTGTGGTTAGGGTGACGACGACATCATCGTTGGCAGCTATGGTGCTGATTCCTTCCCAGCGGGAATTTGAACAAGCTAATCCTGATATTACTATAGAAATATCGACGGGCGATTCGCTTGATAGCTAATCACATATTATTCCAATTCGTTTCGGTGATGTCTCGGTTGTTGAGGGTTTCGATGTAGATCTGAGTCATTCAAATTTTCGGACTTAAACGATGCCGGTGTGTGGGCTATGGAAATTACAAAACGGGACGTTTAAGGCAGATTCAGGCTTAACACAAAACCACCCCACATCAAGTTTCGGTCACCGTTGCCGCCTCTGATTTCGGAGCTATGTGCACGGAAAATATAGGACAGCTTGGTATCCTCGAAAAGGCTGAGGGTGTAACCGGCCCAAATTTCGGCAATCATTGGTCGTAGTTTGCTATTGCTGAGGGTGTGCTCACTGTCCCGAAACTGGCCTTCCAAGAAAGCATTGTAAGCGCGTACTTTTAAGCCCGCGCCGCCCCAAAAATAGTTTTCCTGGGCCGTTGAACCCGCATCACTGGCATTGGTCTGCTCACCATACGACGTAATAGCTGGGTTGAAGCGATAGTCGGGTGACGAAATTAAACCTCTGCGAAAGCTCAGGGCCACTCCCGCTTCAGTCAGGTAGCCGGCAGAGGCAAAATAGCTGGCTTTGAGTTGATGGCTCGCGATCGATGTGTCGAGCAGTTCATGGTATGCCAGCTGGTAGCGTGCAGTGAGTTCACCTCCTTCTGATATCTGCTGGCCCCAACCTCTGGGTTCGTCGCCTGTTACCAGCTTATGGACGGATCGTTGTCCAGCTTCGAATATGTCAACACCCAGCAAACCAAGTGTCAGTGTGCTGGTCCATACGCCCAAGTTATCGGTACTACGGTAGTTACGATTCGCCGAAAGATACACAAGGCTCGCGTAGGGACGGTCTGTAAGGTCAAGCTCGGTAGCTTCGATATCATCCGGCGTAAAACCGTAGCTTCCTAGTTCGAAACCCGAGGAAATTACCTGCCCAAAATCGTGGATTGAACGGTCCAAAATGCCAAGCTGACTGTCGAAAAGTTCGGCGGGCGGCTTTTCTCCCAGCCGCTGTACGGCAATCGCAAATCCGGCAGTATAGTCTTTGTCTGAATTGTTTGGTGCGTACAAGTCGTTGTCGCTTGAGATAGACAAGCGCAATGCCTCAGGGCGCGGTATGTTTTCATTCGAAGATACCCCGTCATTTTGTAGTTCATTGGCAAGTAGCGGCAAAGCAAACAGTGCCAATAACGTATATGCGCCAAGGACAGGTTTGATCATTGTGGGCTCCCAATACGAAATATTAATGGCCGGCGTAGATGCCGGGTTTGCATCATTAGTGTTAAGGGTGAACAGATTTGTTCATTTTTTTGAAAAAAGAAAGGAGGGGGTGAAGTAGTAGCTATCCGACGATCGCGATCATAGCAGCACCTAGAGTTGCGCGTTGGTTCAAGGGTTAACTGGTTTCGTCTTATAATAAAATCGATGAGGTGGCGGTCAATCTACTGTTCTGAAAGCTTGAGTCAGCGTGTAGATTTGCCAAGCGCTTGTTTTGTTTTTTCTGGAGATACATGATGGCCTGTCGGGAACTTGAAACAGAGCGTTTGCGTTTACGGCAGTGGCGAGAGTCTGACTGGCCGGTGTTCGCTGAGATGAGTGCACACCCTGAGGTCATGGCGTATTTCCCCAAGCTACTTCAGGCTAAGGAAAGCCGTGAGTTGGCCGAAAAATATCAGCAATTACTGGTTCGGCAAGGCTGGGGTCTATGGGCCGTCGCCTTAAAGGAACCTGATCAGTTTATCGGCTTTGTGGGTTTGCATGCGCCTAGCGCCGATTTACCATTCTCTCCATGCCTCGAAATTGCGTGGCGACTCCACCGGCCGTTTTGGGGGAAAGGGTACGCCACGGAAGCCGCTAATCAGGCATTGGCTTTTGCATTTGAGTCCTTATCGGTTGGTAACGTATTGTCCTTTACGAGTTGCGCCAATCAACCCTCTCGCAGGGTGATGGAGCGACTGGGGATGGTGAATACGGATCATAACTTTAAACACCCGGATCTTGGACCGAATCACCCGCTTGCCGAACATGTCTTGTATGCCATAAGCCAAGAGGAGTGGCGCAAAAAGTTAAGTACTTTAGCAAACGACAAACGCTAAAAGTTAATCTCTAGATGTGTGCTAAAGCGAGAAAAATCACTTTCAGCATCGCTATTTTTCATCACGTCATAACAGGCGAAGGAGGGTAGCGCTGCCATACCAAAAAACCGAAAGTTCATATGTATCGGAAACAATAGATCGTCCAGACCTTTGCCTTGAAACAGATATTCATCCGCGTTATTGAAGGCCTCTCTCGGTGCATTTAATGTCACCGAGAGCATGTATTTTTTACCGGATAAGGCGCCACCCACTCCATAGCTTTTCTTGGGAGCGTCTTCGGTGCGACCGTCTCCATTGCAGAGTATGCCGCTCATGCCGGCGCTATATACCTCGTCCATATATTTCTTGAAGGTCCAAGGAACGCCCATCCAATTCACCGGCATCTGTAAAAGGATTGTGTCGGCCCACTGATGGTTCTTAAGTGCGTTATCTACGTTCCAGCCCTCGTCAATTTTTTCTATACGTGTTTCATGCCCTTTAGCGTGTATGTGTGCTGCGGCCTGTTGGACAAGCGTGTGGTTTAAGCGGCCTTCGGAAAATGGGTAGTGATGGTGGGCGTTAATGATTAGAACATTACTCATGATGTGCTCCTATGCAATTAAAATATTCACGGCGTAATGCCGGTTGAATGGCCATAACTTGGCAATCACTGGGACTGCCACGTCGGGCAGAATGTTCCAGATAAGTCTTTATGTGTTTTTGGCGTACGCGACCTTTGCGGGTTTTCATGTCTACGCAATACGATTTGAGTCATTTTTTATTATTTATATAAGGAACTTTTGGAGGCTTATCCGGCACTTAATGATGCACATAAATGCAGATTAAAAAACTGGAGAACTACATGACCGATTTTACAACCTATACGATTGAATCCGCACCGCAAGCCGCTAAGCCTTTGCTAGAGGCTGCAGGTAAGGCCTATGGCTTTGTCCCTAATTTGCTTGGCACAATGGCGGAATCGCCTGCCTTGTTAGAAGGGTATATGACATTGGCGGGTATTTTTGACAAAGGCACTTTGAGCGAAACCGAGCGTCAAATCATCTTGATGACCAATAATCGACTAAACGGTTGTCGATATTGTATGGCAGCACACACCTCTATTTCACAAATGGGCGGTGTGAGCGCAGATGTGATTGAGGCTTTGAGAAATGACAGCCCAATTGCCGATACAAAACTGGAAGCGTTGCGTACCTTTACAGCGGTCATCAATGAACAACGGGGGTGGCCGGAACAGGCCCAAATTGAAGCGTTTCTTGATGCAGGTTATACACGCGAGGCTTTGCTTGAAGTGATTTTGGGTACCAGCCTTAAACTCATGTCCAACTATACTAATCACATTGCTGAAACCCCGGTCGACGATGCGTTTGCTGCCAATGTTTGGTCGCCAAATGTCTAAGGCTAGGATGCCGTAAATAGAAGGGGTGCCGGAAGTACTCGTCGGCCCAATACGACTAGTTTGGGGCTGGCGAATTACGATCTTTATGTTTCTTATTATGTTTACCGCCTTTTTGGTATCCCGTTTCATCTGATCCCTACGACAGTTACTACAGTAGGAGGAAGCCATGCTTCTCGATACACCACGATGTCATGTTGGCTGGCAGGCGCCAGATTTTACCTTGCAGGACCCGGAGGGAGCGCGCCATACGCTTGCTGAGAATTTAGGGGAGAATGGATTGCTGATTGCCTTTATCTGCAACCATTGTCCTTACGTGAAGGCCATTGCAAGGCGGTTTGTTTCGGATGCGCAAGCGCTTCAGGTCGAAGGCATCAGTGTGCTTGCGATTATGTCTAACGATTATCGCGCCGTACCGGAAGATAGCCCTGCGAATATGGCTAGGTTTAGTCAACAGTTCGGCTTTAGCTTTCCTTATTTGGTAGATGAAGAACAAACGGTTGCTAGGGCGTATGGCGCTGTGTGCACCCCTGACTTTTTTGGTTTTAATGCTGCGGGAGAACTGCAATATCGTGGGCGGCTGGACGATGCACGGATGGGCGACCCTGCGAATCGAACGAAAGAACTGGTCAGTGCAATGATGCAGATTAAAGATACCGGTAGAGGACCAGATCAGCAATTTTCCAGTATGGGTTGCTCCATTAAGTGGCGCTGAAACGATTAGCTTTCGCCAAACTTTAAAAAGCGATATATGTGCTTCTTCCAAAGACGACTAATGTATTTTGAGCTAGAGACAAATTTTAGCATTGGGCGATCTTGTGCTTTCAGAGTTTGGTGACTGAACTCCTGTTTGAACCGCACGAGTTTTATACGGTCACTGAAGCGACTCAACTTATATAGCAGCCTGAAAACAGAGAGTTTGCGGTTTGGCCTGATCACCGCGCTGGCAAAATCTACAATAAAAAGATTTTCTGCTCGATCTAAAATCAGGTTTTTATTTCGAATATCGTTATGGCCGACGCCGAAGAAATGCATCCGTGTGATTGTTTGATCAATTTTTCGAAGTAGCGTTGCATTATTCTTGAGCAGGCTATTGTCGAGCGTTCTACCTTCTATCAGCTCCATACCAAATCCGAATTGACCATAAGGACCCACAAATTTTGGCACACTTGGGTGTTCCTGTAAGCGCTTTATTGCCGCAATCTCGCGTTGAATAAACCATTTGCACAAGGTGGCCCTGAGCAGCGGATGAGAGGCAGAGTAGTCTTTAACGACAACACATTTACCATCGATAGTTGTGATAAAAACGGTCGCTTTAAGTGACGATTGTGATCGTTGCAGAACCTGTCCAGGCTTGCAGCAGCTCGGGGTGTTGACTGCAGGCTGTCTAACATCGAAACGCGATTGATCCATGTCTCCTAGATGAACTTTTAGCATACTGTTCCCCGCATATATTGAATTGCGAAAGCGCCTGACAGCAGTGCTTCTATTTGTTGTCAGGGCGTTTCGGTGACCGCCTTTTTAGCGGTGATTGCTTGGCGGTTTCCATCGTACATGCGTCTCTCAAAGGCATGATTGGAAAGGCGCTCTTGGGACAGACGATGCTTTGGTATTGTTCCTTTAAAATGGAGGGAGTCCTTAGTTTCGTTCAAATAAAGAAAGAGGATTAGCTAAATGCTAGGTGTGGAAGAATAGTGAAGTGTCGCGTAACGACTGTCGTCTTTTGCTATGCAATTTCGTTCAGGTGGGCGGCGATTCCAATGTTTATATTCGTAGATGCCTATTAATCATTAGCGCGTCGTTGACTTGCTTTCGGAGTCGAGTTTGAGCCACTGCTTGGGGGTCAGACCAAAGCGTTTTTTAAAAACTCTCGCGAGGGACGAAGCTGACTCATAACCAACTGCATTTGCGACAATGCCAGCAGCTCTGTTTTTCTTGAGTAAGATTTTCGCAGTGCTTAGCCTAAGTTCGGTGACGTATTCCATGGGAGGCAGCCCCACGGTTTGCTTAAACAGCGCAGAAAACTTTGAACGGGACATCGCCGTCTTTTCCGCCATTTTTTCGAGGGTCCAGTCGTGGTCAGGATTTTTTTGGAGTGCTTTGAGCAATGGAGCTAAGCCTGGATGTGTGCTGCCGGAAACTAGCCCCAACTCAACTAGACCTCGATCAATAACAAAGCGCAGCAACTGCACCATAAATATGTCGCACAGCCTGTCGATCATAACCTGCCTGCCATCACGCTTCTCGAAGGCTTCTTCAAATATTCGTCGCACGGTATCGCTTAAGTCGATGTCATCCTTCACCTCAATGCATATAAATTTAGGGAGGTGTTCAATGAGAAGTCCTCTCTGGTGGTTGGGGATTTTTACCGTGGCGCATACGAGCTCGGCGTCGTCCGGTTGTTTGATCCTGATGCGGTGCTTTATGCCCTCCGGTATGAAAATTACGGAAGAAGGGCCTAGTTTTATTTCGTGATTTTCGTCCGTTAGCAGAGACAATGAGCCCTGCCTTAAAAAGTGCAATACGCTACCTTGCGTTTCTTCATCAAAGACCTGCAGCCCACATAATTTTCCACTAAAAAACACCTCGGCATTGAAGTTCAGACTTTGTAGCAATGTGCTCAGCGTATCCATCAGGTTCCATTGGTTTTAGATATGGATGATTGGCCTCTTTTTCTGGACGTTTGGAAGCCATTCGTTGGGGTAATCATCGTAACTTTCTTATCCAGGAAATCACTAAATGCAATTCGAGTGAACATTTTGCATGCAGGTGACTACTAACACGACAAGGACAGCAACTAGCGTCCTTGAAACGTTAACTCAAGCAATGAAGGAATTAAATATGAATATGTCAAAAACCTTGAAACTAATCGCTGCGACTGCTGCGCTGATTGTTAGCAGCCTAAGCTTTGCAGCTTCAAGCAACATTGGCCAAAACGATGTCGCTATACACGGCTATGACCCTGTGGCCTATTTTACGGCCGACCGTGCGGTAGAAGGGTCGGCTAAGTATACGGCGACCCACGATGGAGCTATCTATCGTTTTTCCAGCGCAAAGAACCGTGACCTGTTTAAGTCGAATACGGACAAGTATGCACCTCAATTTGGTGGTTACTGTGCGATGGGTGTTGCCTTGAACAAGAAGTTGGATGTTGATCCAGATGCATTTCATATAGCGGATGGAAAACTGTATTTGAACCTGAACAAAGCGGTACAGAAAAAATGGTTCGAAGATGTTCCGGGTAACATTAAATCTGCCGACCGAATCTGGTCTGGCATTGAGGATCTGACTGTTGCGGCTGTGAACGCAGAGGACTAAGCGCCTATAGCGCCCGCTTGCGAAGAAAGCATTTTAGCGGGCGCAGGTATTAAACAAACCGGTGTATCCGGTCCAAGAATTTGAAACTTGTAGTGTGAGGAAGAAATGATGAACAAAAAACAACGTATTGCTACGGCTGCATTGGCATTGGCTTTGACTAGTATTTCTGTTGTTCCCGCGCATGCTGGCGGCAAGGAGAAATGTTATGGCGTTTCATTGGCGGGTCAAAATGATTGTGGAAACCTGGCTGGAACGCATTCCTGCGCGGGTCAGTCCACAGTGGATAACGATCCAGGCGAGTGGAAGCTAGTTAGTAAAGGTACCTGCAAGAGTGTGGGCGGCATGTTGAAAGCCGAAGCCAAAAAACGCTATGCCGAAGAGCAAAATTCTTAGGCTCACACTGCATCTCGACAGGAGAGAGCGATGTCTCGTTTAAATCACACAAGCAGTGGGAATGAACAGCACCTAGGGAAAGTGGGGGTCGGCTTGCGGCATCCACATTTTCGAGAAGCGTTGGAAGAGACACCTAGAATTGATTTTGTTGAGGTGCACGCTGAGAACTTTTTTTCGCAAGGCGGCCTCAGTCAAGCAATGCTGGCTGAGGTTCGTGATCGTTACGAAATAAGTTTGCATTCGACTTCCATGGGGCTCGGTTCTGCTCAGGGAGTTAATTCGGTTTATCTTGAAAAACTGGCCTCATTGATTGGGCAGATAGAACCCGTTTTGGTATCGGACCATGCCTGTTTCGCATGGAGTCAATTAGGTGAACATAACGTGCATGCTGGTGACCTGCTGCCACTGGAGTTTTCTCGGCGGAGTCTACATGTTCTCGCGGATAATGTTGATCGTGTTCAGCAGCAGATAGGGCGACGTATCTTGGTTGAGAACCTATCTTCCTATGTTGATTTTGGTAACTCTGACATGCGTGAAACCGAGTTTTTGACAGCGCTGGTTGAGCGCAGTCAGTGTGGCCTGTTGGTAGATCTGAATAATCTATTGGTAAACGCCAATAATTTTGGAAGGTCGGACCCGCTTGCGCTGGCGAAGAATTGGCTTGATGCAATTCCGGCGGCGGCAGTGGGAGAGTTTCACCTAGCCGGTTATACGCCGGTGGCAAAAGATGAGCTAATTATTGACGACCACAGTCGTGAAGTTTCCTCTTCTTGTTGGGAGCTGTACGGCTACGCCCTCGATCGTTTTGGTGCGGTGACAACTCTCGTCGAATGGGATAATGACTTACCTGAGTGGCAAACGTTATTGGCTGAGGCGGAGAAAGCTCGCGCAATGATGGGGCAAATATTCCTGACACAAGCGGAGCAAGTACGTGAGGCCTGAACACTCGATAGTTGACCAACAACAGAGGGAGTTGATTGCCATGATTTTTAGTTTGGAATGTTCTGCGGAAGGAGCTGCGTCCGTCACGTTTAATAAGGGCTTGAGAATCTATCAGAATAATTTGCTAATGACGGCCGCAAGGGCCTTGTCATTGGCCTATCCGGTGATTGAACGGATGCTAGGTGATGACGCGATGGTTGCGCTCGCCCGTGAGATGTTGCGCCGCACACCGCCTTCAACTGGAGCTTGGGGAGAGTGGGGTGACAACTTGAGTGCCTTGATTAGCTCTACGCCTTTGATCAACGAACACCCTTACCTCGCTGATGTCGCTCGACTTGAATGGCTTATGCACCGGGCTTCTCGTAGTGCTTCACCTATGCTTCAAGTCGGCTCATTATCAAGACTTTCAGAGGAGACTTTGGAGTCAGTTTACCTGCGCTTGTCGGCGTCTGTCGGTCTACTCAATAGCGCATTTCCGGTGGATGTTTTGTGGGACGCGCATCAATCAAATGGAGAGCCTTTTTGCCTGGACGAGCGTGCTTTGGCAAGCGCGTTGCGTAAACAAAGTGGTGAATCTTTTCTTATGGTCTATCAGCAAAATCAGGTGGCTCATATGAAACGCATACCGGTTGAGGAGTACCGCTGGCTGGTAGATGTGGAATGCGGTCTTAGCCTGTCGGAGCTGTTTGATCGCCATTCGGACTTCGATTTTATTCATTGGCTGTCGGACGCCGCACAAAGCGGCGTATTGGACAGTTTGGATTAGCGTTTTAAACGCTCGATAGTTGCGCACAAATGTGCGCGTTAATAGAACGGAGGAATGGATTATGTACCAACAAGTGAATCAATTTTATACCCTATACCAAAAGGGGGCGGCGGGGCTTGCCCGTTTGCATTCGGCGGTGGCGCTTGCAGCAAGGTTGTATATTGCCCAAGTGTTTTTTAGTGCCGGTTTGACCAAAATTCAGGACTGGGATACGACCTTGTTTTTATTTGAAGAGGAGTATCACGTGCCTTTCCTTTCCTTTGAGTTGGCAGCTTATTTGGCAACGATTGGTGAACTACTGTTGCCCGCACTATTATTTGTTGGCTTACTCACCCGGTTCTCGGCTTTGGGTTTATCTGTTGTCAATGTTGTCGCGGTAATAAGCCTGATCGAAATTGCGCCCGCAGCGCTATATCTTCACGTTGTTTGGGGGCTTTTACTCGCTCAAGTAGCGATTTATGGTGGTGGGTTTTTATCCCTTGATCGACCGCTAAAAAATTATTTTCGAAACCAGATGTAACGGTAGTTCGGTGACCCGGTCAGCCTGCTACGTTCTGGCTGTCCGGTTCGCCTTTCATTGCAGTTCCAGCTCCCGCAAGACTCCTCACTTTAAACTTTATTTGTTAGCCCTTAGCCGACGAAAAGATATTATTTGGCTACTGCTTACTATGGATAAACAAATCGTCGACCTTATCTTCAACCGGTAAGGCATCCAGAAGTAGGCCGACGTCGTCTATTGATGGGGGGGAGTTGTTCTCTGGTAGGGGCTGGGTCAGGTGTTCCCTTCGAAAAGATTGCCATACTGCAATAGTTTTTCACTAATGTAGGAATATAGTTTTCCCATTCGCGCGGTGCGCCTTGAATCTGGATGCATCAATACCCATACAGCGCTGGACTGAAAGGATTGCGTGCGAGGCATCTTCATCAGAGCTGAGTCTCTATCACCTATAAAACAGGGCAACAGTGCCATTCCCATGCCTGCTTTGGCGGCCTCATATTGCAGGGCCGTCTGGTCGATGTGGTGGTGACAGACGGCCTGCTTGTAGGGCGCATGTTCCGTGTATTTGTCCAGTTCCAGAGGGTTGATATCTGCCAGCCAGCGTAGACCAGGTGGTTCTTTGTGGTTGTCGCTGAATGAAGGTGCGGTTTGCTGTATGTATGTACGCGAAGCGTAAATAGACTGTGAATAACCTGAAATACGTCGTCCAACCAGGTGCTCTGGTGGGTAGTTAGTAACCCGAATCGCAATATCGGCCTCTCGTTTGGAAAGGTTCAGTTCGTGCTCTGATGAGAGTATCTCTATTTTAATGCTAGGGTATCTTTCCCCAAAGTCCGCCAGATCCTGCATCAATAAATTGCTCAGAAAAGGAGAGCAAACGGTTAGGCGAATATTGCCTTCTAGGTCAGAATTTCGGGAGAAAATTTGTTTGTTGAGTTCGTGAAACTCACTTTCAATACGCTGGGCATGGCTTAAAACAGCGGTTCCGACCTTCGTAATCGAGTAGCCTGACGGAAGTTTCTCGAACAAATGCGTATCGAGCTCCTTTTCCAGGGAATGTATCCGTCGGGAAACCGTAGACTGGTTGACTCCTAAGAGAGGTGCTGCTGCACGCACAGATCCTTCTGACGCGACGGCGAGAAAAATCTTTAGGTCATCCCAGTTCAGTGCTGCTGGTGCTAGGTTTTTTTCGCTCATCAGTTTACGTTTGGTGATGACTGGTTAACCCGTCATATCACAAGGCCATATCGCTTGATAATGCCATGCTTGCCGGGAGTGAATCATCTTGTAAGAGTGATGTGGCTCGAAAAATGTTCCAGAAAACTAGATGGTTAAAAAAACAGGTACCGGGAGGGCACCTGTAACAACAATCGACTCTGATCTTCGTTGTTTAAAAGGAGTGCTCGAGGCCGATTCCGCCCCAGCTACTTTCATTGTCGAGGTCGTCTTCTAGGTCTGTGTAGAAGGCAAACACCTTGGTAGATTCCGCCAGTTTATAGTCAACCCCTAAAGAATAGTTTTCGGCGCCTTCGCTACGAATGTCAGACTCCCCCCATTGTGCCTTGAACGTGGTTTTATCCCAGGTATATGCGGTGCTTAGGAGATAGGCGTCTTCGCTGTTTGAAACTCCTTCGGATAGCTCAGCTTCTTCCCATAGGGCGCCTAGCGATAAGCCTCCAAAGCGGTATTGTCCGGCAACACGTGTTACGTCATAACCTTCTACTTCATAGTCATACGAGGCACCGAAATAGATGCTGCCATCGTCGTAAGCTAAAGAGCCTGAGTAACCGTCGTCAACATCGTCCTGCTCGCTGGCGACTACGGCAATAGCGCCGGAAAGGCTGGCAATCGTTGGTGTTTGGTACATTACGATGTTGTCGGCACGTACTTCGCCTTGAAGCAGCGTCTTGATATCGCCATTCAGGTCGCTGAACAAGTCGATTTCCTTCTGGATCAATTTAGTGGGTGTGTCGTGCTTACCGCCGATAATTGTGCCCCAATTTCCGGCTAGACCGACATAAGTATTTCGCTGGGTTAGGGTGCGATCGTTATCATCGTCGCCATCATCGGTTTGAACCTCGTATTCGATTTGATAAATGGCATTTAAGGAGTGCGACTCGTTAAGTGCCGCGTGGCCTTTCAAACCGATGCGTGATGCGTTGCTTCTTAGTTCGGTTTTGTCGTTGTTGTTTTCGTCACTTGATTGCAGGCTTACGTTAATTTTCCCGTAAAGCTCAGCTTCAACAGGTAGGGTTACCTCAGCAACTGAAAGGGAGGATATTACAAGGCCAGCAAAAGCTGTTGTGATTAGTTTTGCGTTCATTTTTTGCGTCTCTTAATAGAGTTGGTGATTCACCACGGCATGTTTGTTCGGCTGCCAAGGCATCAAAGGGTGCAGATCGAAATTGGATCGATAGAAAGCATATGGAAATGTATGGAGGGCAGGAATCCCAGTTAGTGCAACGGGGGGTTGCAATATTGCGCCGTTGCAGGCGCTCGTCACTGGTTTTTAAGCGCTAAACCTGAGAGGGCTTTTACGTAGAGTCGCATCGAAAATGTAATCAATTTTCTAGCTTGTGTGGTGCGTAGCAGCTTTCTGAATGCCGGCTGTAGATTTGCATTCCAGGCCAACCCACCGGTTGCACTGAATATTGACTCGCCTGCACTCTCTCGAATCCCAGATACGCTTAGGTTTCTATGCTCTCGCTGAGGATCAACTCAACATGCAAATATTGACAATTGTTGGATCAATATTCGGTGACGTTCAACAAGTTTGGCTAGGTTGTAATAAAAGTGCTTACGCTAGTCATTCGAGTTTTGGAGCTAAAGCGCTACTTTCTCTCGTGACTGAGGATCGTAAGCAGTAATACAAAAGCGTTCCCTATGGGGTGGTGAGACCGAGTTTGTTTCCCCGACTTATCTCTGAAAGGCTTGCCGGTACTCACTAGGTGTATATGTAGAGACTTTTTTAAAGGTTCGTCGAAAGGCGGCATCATCTGAAAAGCCTAGTGCGTCACTAATTAGGTTAATTGGCTTACGGCTATATATAAGTAGTTCGCCGGCCTGATGAAGTTTGATCAGTCGCATAAAGCTAGCTAACGATAAGTCCGTCGCTTGCTTTACTTTACGCGCTAGTGTTCGTTCTGTTTGATTTAGGTGTTTGGATAATACAGAGATAGTCAGTTCAGTAGCGGGTGTTTTTTCAACCCAAACATAAATTCCCCTCAGGAGTTTGTCGTCTAGTTTCATGAGTTTTATTTGTGTAAACGGCTGTGCAGATTTTTCAGGCTTTGGGATAATCATCAACTCGATAATGTCTCGCAATACATCTTGGCCGCACTGCTCGTCGATCAATGTCTGAGCAATGGGTAGGTAGCCATTTAATCCAGATGCAGTTTTATTTCGACCTTCAAAGGTATATGTCTGACTAAAACTCCAATTAACGGTTGGATAATTATTTTGTACAAATTCAGCTAACCACCAAGTAGCCGTAGCCGGTTGATGGTCTATACGGCCTGAAGCAGCCATAACGCATACTGCCGTGCAGTAGCCCCAAACTTGTGTGGTAGCGGGTAATTTTTTTATTTCAGATATCAACGGTTGGTATGCATCAATAGCGCGCTCAACGTGATGTGAGTGATTCGTCCAAAAGCCTGGAATCAACAATGCATCAATAGAAGTATTCGATATGGTGCCCTCTACTTTCATTGTCATTGCAGGCGTTTTACCTCCTGTCGTAATGGCGACATCTTTACCGTCAACTCCTACCCATTGAGTAGCGAATAGTGATTTCCCGGCACGTTTATTAGCGACTTCCAATAGCTCAGCGAAGGCAAATAAACCAGAAACAACGCAACCGGGGTATATCAATAATCCAATCTTCATCGTCACTACCTTTTGTGGGCAGGGTTATCCTGCTAGGCAAATATTATCACTAATCAGCTTATGTACTTCTTTGGCCTGTTCTAGCATGGGCCAATGTCCAGTGTTTTCCAGTATATGTACATTATTTGTACCAAAACGCTTGGCATGCGATGCCGGTAAGAAGGTATCTTTCTTCCCCCAAATTACCTGAGTAGGAAAACGTTGAGCGGTGGCTGGTAGCTGATCTTCCCATGTTTTAAAAATGACCGGATCAAGCGCTCGATAAAAACGTAAAATCATACGACGATTACGCCAAGTCAGTGCGTCGTAGTTAGATTGTATTTGGACGTCTGTTAGTATTGGTGCGCCCTTCTTCATCGCTGCAGTGAATTGTTTGCGGCCCATTAAGGACATAGCTAATTCACCTAAAATTGGTTTACGCCAGACTTTGGCCGTAGCATGCCATTCATAGTCAGAAAAAAAAGTCGTATCCATAATGGTTAAACTTTTCACCTTGTCTGGATGAGTGATGGCAAAGGCCAGTCCAACGATGCCTCCGATGTCATGAATAACCATATGTACACCATCAAAAATACTTAAGCTCGATAAAAGTTGATCGATAAAATTAGCCAAATTTTCAAGACTATATTCAAAGTTTCGTGGTGATTTCGTACGGCCAAAGCCTGGTAGATCGGGTGCGATACATTGATATTCATCTGAAAAATTTGCAATGGTGTCGTCCCAGACTTCTGACGTATCCGGCACGCCGTGTAAGAACAAAAGCGGTTCGCCTTTGCCTTTCCTATTTACATAAACTTGATTTTGATCCACGGTATACATTGTCATCATTTCACCTATTTCATTACTGGTTGGTTTTCAATAATGTGTATCGTGACAGGTCTCCTATCTTGATTAAATGGCAAAAATTGACACTAAGCATACAATTTGCCTCAGCGCCACAAGTTCAATTTTTTTGATATAAACTGCACGATTTATGTCAAATATAGCCATAAACTGATATCACTTATCTTCATACAATGTATCTCGCTCCTAACTAAATTGAGGTCGAGACTTGAAAATTACGCAAATTAGAAATGCAACCATACTGATTGAAACAATAATTGAAGGAAAGCAACAAGGCATTTTGGTCGACCCCATGTTTGCACCTAAAGAAGCCATTCCTTCGCTCAAATACGTGACAAGGTCAAAGCGTAGAAACCCTCTGGTTGAATTGCCCTCTGATATGGATGAGCTAAAGTCGCGTGTTACTTGCTGTTTGATCACTCATTGTCAAAAAGGTCATTTCGATCATTTGGATCGTGCGGCCAGCAAGTGGCTTCGTGAAAACAATATTCCGGTTTACTGTTCAGCCCAAGATTCAGCTTTCCTAAGAAATAAAGGATTAGCAGTGCATAGCCTAGATCCTTCATTAGAAAGTACTTTTCTGAAAGGTTCGATTGAATTAGTACCTTGTTTACACGGCGAAGGTTTTATTGGAAAAATGATGGCGCACGGTTTTGGTTACCATTTACAGTTGCCCAATGAGCCAAGTCTTTATGTAACAGGTGATACGATTTTAACGCAAGCGGTTAAAGAATTTGTTAATCGAACACAGCCTGACACTATTGTACTGCCGGCAGGGGGAGCGAACTTTGACTTAGGTGGCGACATCATAATGGGGTTGCCTGAAGCTATTGAAATGGGAGAGATTGCTGAAGGAAAATTGGTCGCAAACCATCTTGAATCACTCGATCACTGCCCTGTTTCCCGCCAATCCATTCGGTCTGAAATTAGAGTAAGAGGGTGGGAGCATCGTTTCTTTGTACCTGAAGACGGCGAGAGCATTTTTTTTAATCAATTGGAGCTTAAATGCGTAGAACAATGAGTCTTACATCAGCTACGGTAAAATGATCACGGCACTCGGCAATGATAACTACCTGGTTGCAGCAGGGGGTAGTTTGGGCTCGATCCGGTTAATGAGTGGTAGTAGCGGGCTACAAATCGGCCCGACTTTGGTGAGGGGTACGCTGAATGATGGACTTGGTAATGCTGCAGGTATCACCGAGTTGGCCAGTAATAACTATGCAGTTCTATCGAGGTATGACGATGTAGGCGGTATTGTTAATGCTGGTTCGGTCCGGTTGGTGAATGGCGGTACTGGAGAAGAAATAAAAGTAATTTACGGTGCCGCAGAGGATGACATGCAGGCCAGTAAAATAATTAAACCAATAAACGGTGATTATTTTATTTTAAGCCAACCGTCGGCCGACGCTAGTGGAGCCGCGGACTCGGGTATGGTACGGGTTTGCGGTCTCACAGGGTCAGGATGTTGATCTTTGTGACTTATTAGAACTGACTAAAACTTCCTCTGAGTCGTACATGGATTTAAATTACTGGATGGGGGAGAGCGCGATACTAGTAGCCTGTTCGCTTTACAGTCAGACGTAAACGATATTTCGTCTATTACCCATGCACCCGTCAAGGTATTGGCGGCGGGTGTCGGTAAAATCGATAACTCAACGCAGGCATTGCTAGGCACATAAAGTAGGTCAAAATAGCTCTTCTATCGTTTTAGGCCCATCGTAGTTGGTTCAATCCCAATCTCATTTTTCAATCTCAATAAGGCTCCAATCCCAATTCCGGCCGGAAGCGACATTTAGGAGGTTGCTCGGGTCAATGTGAACTGAATATTATTTATACGTCCTATTCTGAAAATATTCTATTAAATGATCGATCAATGCCCGTATGCGAGAAGTCAGGTGCCGACTTGGTGGGTAAATAGCGTTCAATGCGAAGTCATCTGTTTGCAGGTTTTCAAACAAGGTCGTCACTTCTCCGCTTTCCAAATGTTTTTCTAGCAGGTAAACCGGCACTCTGCCTATACCCGCTCCACTTAGGACCATTCTAACAATTGCTTCGGGTGAATTTGATCTAAAGGACCCTTTAATAGGTACTGCAAACGTTCTTCTTCCGTGCTTGAATTTCCAGTGCATTGGATCTACAGACGAGCTAAAAATAAAGCAGTCATGTGTAGAGAGGGCTTCAGGATGCTTGGGGATTCCGTTGCGCTCCAAATATCCTGGTGTCGAAAAGACGACAACATTCATGCTTAGCAGTTTTCGAGCAATCAGGCTTGAATCTTCAAGATCTCCAAAACGAATTGCCAAATCAAAACCATCCTCAACAATGGATATTCTCTGATCTGATAGCTGCAAATCTATCGATACGCGAGGGTTATTCTTCTTGAAAAGGTTCAATGCTTTGACTAACTCATTACTACCAAAAGAAGTGGGAGCGGCAATTCTAATTGGGCCTGCCAGGTCTGATTGCTTTGCTTGTATCACCCCCTCCAATTCATTGAACTGATCGAGAATGGTGACGCAGCGGTCAAAATATACGTTCCCTGTTTCTGTCAACGTAACGCTGCGCGTGGTTCGATTGAGAAGCTGTGCGCCTAATTTGGATTCGAGCTTTGCAACGTATTTGCTGGCAAGCTTGGTGCTGATTCCCTGTACCTTGGCGCCACCCGTAAATGACTTTTGCTTAGCAACAGCAATAAAGGTTTCCATACCGACAAGAGTGTCCATGCTTCGCTCCTATTATGAACAGTATGTACATAGTGATTCAATATACTAGCATATTATCATTCTTATATACCTAATCTAGTATCTGTCTCGTAGGCAATACAAAGTTGAAATTTTGATTAACCAAATCGTATATGAGGAATTAACATGTCAAATGCACTTAAAATTTATAGTTTTCCATTATCTGGCCATTCACATCGAGTGATCCTATTTGCAAGCCTTGCCGGTATTGCTCATGAGGTTATTGATCTGGATCTTGCAAATGGTGAGCACAAGAAAGAGCCATATCTTTCTATTAACCCCGCTGGCCAGGTACCAGCAATTGTGGATGGCGTGAATTCGATTTCAGACTCTAACGCTATATTGGTATATCTCGCTCGCAAGTATGCACCAACGTTCCTTCCCGAAGATCCTATTAGTGAGGCCGAAGTTCAGAAATATTTAACACTCGCCGCAGGAGAAATAGCTTTTGGGCCGGGAGCCGCGAGATTGATCAATGTGTTTAACGCCGATTTAGATCGTGATTTTGCACATAGCACTGCCGCCAAGGCATTGGCAAAGCTTGAATCAGCGCTAGAAGGCAAGAATTTTCTAGTAGGTGATCAGCCTTCCGTCGCCGATGTCGCAATCTACAGTTATGTTGCGCACGCGCCAGAGGGTGATGTATCTCTGGATCCGTACCCCAATGTGCGCCGTCATCTGCAAAACATAGAGTCTTTAGATGGTTTTGTGCCTTTTAAAGCAACCAAGGTTGGTTTGGCGGCATAGTCAATCAGCCAATCACTCACTCAATGAAAACGAGAGGTAACCCTTATGTCTACTGAACTACAGATGCTTGCCATGGCTGGTAGCTTTATTTTACTCCTTACCTTAATTCAAGGGACTAGGAATGTATTGGTTTTAGGGCTCGTGACCGCAGCCGGTAATCAACACGGTATTGCGCCGTGGTCAGGCTGGAATGACAGACTAAATCGAGCGATTCGAAATCAGATCGAGGCAATTGCAATCTTTGCGCCGGTGCTGCTTGCTGTCGAAGTCGCTCATTTGACCAATGAAACTACGGCTATGGGGGCGCAAATTTTTGTCATCGCCAGAGTTGTCCATGCGATCGTTTACACCACGGGAGTGCCGTGGGTAAGAACGACCGCCTGGGCAGTTGGTGTTGCAGGGATTGTCATGGTTGCTTCGCCGCTATTTGGATAGGTCTATTTGTTTAGGCAGCGCTCACTTTGCTGACGTGGGGCTGCCTTTACTATAACGAGAGCGAAGGTGTTGGCCTTGCTATCTGATGCTAGCGGCTTAATCAGCTTGACCATGCAACTAACGAAGCTTTAGGTAATAGGAGGAAAACTTGTGAATAAATCTAACCCAGAAGGGCGTTCGCCATTTCATCGTTACGAGCAAGCGTTGCAAGACCGGGAGGGTAAACGTGAGGTAATGGAAAAGTTTGGGCGCAAAGTTGTGCGCTCCTATTTGCCTGATCAACACAGAGACTTTTACAGTCAATTGCCCTACATTGTTGTTGGTAGTGTCGACAATGAGGGTGATACCTGGGCAACAATATTGGCTGGTTCCCCCGGGTTTGTGAGGTCTCCGTCACCTACAACTCTCAATATTGACTTGCACATTGCCAGAGGGGATCCACTGCGAGAATCAATACATAACGTTGGTGCCTCAGTGGGATTACTAGGGGTTGACCTAGAGAGTAGAAGACGCAATAGAGTTAACGTGCGAATTGCTGGCGTTCAAGATAATGTTGTGCATCTCACCGTCGATCAATCGTTCGGTAACTGCCCGCAATACATCCAATCCAGAGCGCTGAATTATTCAAGAGCTGCGCATGTCAGCAGCGAACACGGGGCTGTGTCAGAATTCACTGCTCTTGGTGATGATGCAGGTGCCTTGATTACTCATGCCGACACTTTTTTCGTATCCAGTTTTATTGTCGAGAATGACGATCCGACTGTGGAAGGGGTAGATGTTTCGCACCGGGGAGGTATGCCCGGCTTTGTGAAAGTAGAAGGAAACACCCTCACAATCCCGGATTTTCCGGGTAACTATCATTTCAATACCCTTGGCAATTTTCTGGCTAACCCAAAAGCCGGATTAGTATTTCCTGATTTTGAAACCGGTGATTTACTGAGTCTAACGGGTAGCACTGAAATCCTGTGGGAAGACCACCCTGAAGTAAAGTTTTTCAGGGGTGCGCAGAGGGCGTGGCGATTTACCGTAAAGAAGGGGAAGTGGCTCAGAAAAGCCTTGCCGTTTACAGCCCGTTTTGATCAGTTCTCGCTTAATTCAGAAATGACCGGAACCTGGAAAGAAGCCGAAGAACGCCAAACTGCAGAGCAACTTAAGGCCAACTGGCAACCGATGGAGTTGGTGAGAGTTGAGCAAGAAAGTTCGGTTATTTCGTCGTTTTACTTTAAGCATAAAAAGAACAAAGCATTGTTGCCATTTGAAGCCGGGCAGTATTTGACGATTAAGGCTAATACGGGTCAGAGCGAGAAGTCGATAATACGCACATACACCGTTTCTTCTGCACCGAATGAAGACTACTACCGAGTTTCAATTAAAAGGGAGCCGAAAGGCACTGCATCAAGATTCATGCATGACAAGTTAAGGGTCGGCGATGTGATTGATGCCAAGTACCCTTCTGGTAATTTTTACATCGACGCTGAACAAAAGAGACCTGCAGTCCTGATTGCCGGAGGAGTGGGGGTTACGCCAATGATATCGATGGCGCAGCACGTCTTAAAAGAAGGCGTGCGCACAAGGCACGCGAGAGATGTGTATATTTTTCACGCAGCAAAAGATCGTGAGCAACGGGCTTTCTACAAGGAGTTCAAACAAATTGAGGAGGCCATGGGGGGGAAAGTGCGGTATTACTCTTTTCTATCTCAACCAAAACCCAATGATAGACCTGGAGACGACTACAACGGTTTAGGGCGCATTAATGCGGACGTGTTTAGGGAGGTGTTGCCTCTTGATGAATATGACTTCTATGTGTGTGGCCCCTCGCAGTTTATGCAGTCTATTTATGATGAGTTAAGCAGCCTCGGTGTGCGAGATGGTCGAATATTTTCCGAAGCATTTGGTCCTGCTTCAATCGCTAGAAAAAAAGGCGATTGTGCGGAGACTGGAGAGTCGGTCGACGATCATGAAGAGTCAGAAGAGGCGGTGATCAGATTTACCCAGTCACAATTTGAACAGCGCTGGAATAAGGGAGATGATGTGCTTTTGGATGTGGCAGAGTCTCATGGGCTGACGCCAAGCTCAAGTTGTAGAAACGGTATCTGTGGGGCTTGCGCCGTGCCGATTAAGTCTGGTGAAGTAAGCTATAGAACCAAGCCTTCTGCTCCAATTCCCGATGGTCACGCACTTATATGCTGTGCAGTGCCGGCTAAGGGCACCGCTTCGCTTGAACTTGATATTTAGCCTATTTGCGTAGACGTGAGAGAAACGAGAGAAAAATATGTCGGGAATACACTATAAAAAACGTGTTTTGATGCTGCTCGCCGAAGGGTTTGAGTTAATTGAAACTTCTTGCTTTACAGATGTTTTGGCTTGGGCAAGTTTTCAAGAACACGTTGATATTACGGTTACATCTGCATCGAGGTCAGGCGCCGTGAAATCTGCATTTGGAGGGTTTGTCGTGACGCCTGAATTATCGATCAGCGAACTTGATTTAAGTGTTTATGATGCGCTCGCGGTTCCAGGTGGTATGGAGTGGGCAGGGTTTTTTAATGATGCCTTATCCGATGAATTCAGTGACACCATTAAGCACTTTACTCAACATAACAAACCCGTTGCAGCCGTATGTGTTGCGTCAGCTAGCATTGCTAATACAGGCGGCTTATCGGGTAAGTATGCAACCATTTACCACTCCTTGACGGGCAAACATAAGGCGAATCTTGAAAAACTGGGGGCTATGTTTGTTGATAAGCCTTTAGTCAAAGACAGCAATATAACCACATCGACAGGGCCTGGCACGGCAGTAGAGGTTGCGCTATCACTATTGGGTGATTTAACCGATGCAGAGGTAGTGACAACCACCCGTGAGATGATGCGTATCCCTGAACCAAAAGACGATTGGTACAAACCTCAAGTCTGAAGATGCCCGTTTTGTGGTTCCCCCGCGTTTTTTGGTGCGCCCGTGATAAAGCTAGTCCTATGAGTCGAGTGTAAATGTGCTGCGAGTTTTTTCGATCCCGTTAACCAAAATGCTCAATCCGTGCTCGCCAGTATAGTAGTTGCGGGTTGTGATCGGTTTAAATGAAAAGGTTTTCGTGACCTGCTTTTTAGCGCTATCCCATTGCCCCTCTGAGATGTGAAACACTTTACGTGACAGCTTACCGTTAGCCTTCATAAAGTCGATGGCAAATTCTAAACGCAATTTACCCAAAGGTTGATTGCCCTGCGAAGTCAACTCAAACAAGAAGGTAAATGTCTTGCCCATGGTGGCATTGTCCGCATGTTGTACATTGTCGACGACGATATGATCTGGCGACGTAAAATCAAATAACTGCATTGCTTCAGGATGTCCTTGTTTGAGCAAGGTGCGGCAACCGTGTTTGACCACCCAGTCGGTGTTTTGGAGCGGCCTAGCCATGCTTTCGCCTGCGCGATGACAACATCAGGGTTGTCTTTGGCGATATCATTGAGGTTATTGGCAACACTGCGGCGTACGTATAGTTCGGGGTCGTCTTTAAGTAGCTCCAATATAGGTAAAACCGGTGTCGGGTCAACTTTTAATGAGGGTAGTGCCATTGCCCATGGGAGGCGAGGGCGGCAACCTTCGCTGGCACAACGACGGACGTGATAATTGTCCGAGCGCGCCCAGTCCAGCAAAAGAGCCATGACACCGCTGGGGTCGTTCAGAATAAATGGGCGTATTGCAAATTCGCTGCTTGAGTAACGCGTTAGATGCTGCAATAACGCTAAAGATTCTGAATGCTCTAATCCAAAGTGCTCAACAAAGTCAGGAAAGACCATGGGGGCAATATCCATTTCTTCACCAAAATCGACAGCGCATTGGCGAATAATGGCGAAGGCCTCGCTGAGGTCGTCAGGCAAACAGTGGCGCAAGCAAATGCTTATATGCCGCATACGTTGTTTGAGCTCGCGTGATTCCCAGTTGTCATCGAATACCATCGCCTCGAATAGCTGAGCGTTAAAGTTCGAGTAATAGAGCTTAACGCGCTTAACTACGCGTTCGATAAATTCTGCATTGAAAACATTCTTAAATGGTTCGGGCAATTTCTTATTCCTAAAAATGGGAATCTCAATTCAGTCAGACTGCGCGCCCAAGAAGGTGTAGCTTTTTGGGCGCGGCAATGACCATATTGTATGGGCCCTCGTCTTCTTTGTGTATCTCCAATAATACAGATCCCGGTAAATACAGAGGGGATTTGAATTGAAAAGCGCTATCAGTCACAAACCCATTGTTGGATTTTTCCAGCGTAGAGTCTGTTTTTGAAACCATGTATAGGCCATGGAGGATTGGCTTTTTAAAGCCAAATAGTTTTGATGACCAGCGATACAAGTGTATAGGGTTGCAGTCACCAGAACAGATAAGCGAAGGGCAACTTCGTGGACACTCCTACCTTGCCGGTTGTGCTAAATCTGGGTAGAACCCGGTCGATTTGTACAGAAAATTTTAATCAGCGAGAGAGCTTTGGGCACAACTTGGGCACAAATACGAAATTGTGCCCAAACTCACGATTTTGAACCTTCCAATCTGGAGCAAAGATTGCGCTGAAAATGACGCTGGTTTGACGCGTTGTCAAATTTGACGAATATCGGTAGAAGTGAGACGCTGCGCGGTGTTGCGAGGCTTTTTGCTAGGCAAAAAAAAGACTAATTAGCGTAAACTAATTAGTCTTTTTAATTTGGTAGCGGGGGCGCGATTCCTTTTCTACAGACGGGTTCGGATTAAGTAGAGTTTTCCTTCATCGAATTACAAAGATGCTTGAAATTCGAGTTTATGCAGTCTTTTTGTGGCGTCTACTGGTGTTAAGTATATCAGTGAGGCACTTTGTTAGAAGGGAAGCTCAATTCGACTACTGTTTTTTATACTCACCTACGGCACCTGAGACAAATTCGATGCCTGAGAATCTGTTGATTAGATGCTTTTGATCTATCTTAGAAAGTGATCATATTTTCAAGTACGTTGGTGTGGCATGAATAAGCATGTGTTTGGCATGAAATGTCATGTTTAAATCTGCTTTCATAAGTTACAAGGCTTACTAAGCCATGCTTGGAATAAGCTTTTTTGATCGTAGTGATAGTCTTATAAAAATAAAATAGAGTCTGTATGGGCTTAGCGGAGGCAGTTAATGATGGCGAAATCGTATATTCTGACGAGTTGGGTAAATGCATTGCTTAGCGGCCTGAAAAATGACGGCTGCGATATTGATAAGATATTGATACATGCTGGTGTCGCAGCAGATTCTCTTGATCAAGGTTATTGCTCTTTAAGTAAACTGCAACAAGTTTTTGATAGCGCTCAACTTATCTATGGCGATTACCTTGGAGTGTCCTCCAATAAAGGTGTGACACCGAGCTCTTTTCAGTCTCTATCCATATCCATTCTTACCTCGAAAAATCTATACGATGGCTTTTCCTTACTTGCCAAGCATAATCAAATCATAACCAATGTGTTGGATTTTGTTGTCGATGACAAGCAGGGCGGACGGTTCGGTTTCTATATAGAAGATGGTTACGAAATTTCCTTACCGTTAGTTGGTGCAGTGTTAGGTCGAGCAATGAGGACAGCAAGTTTTATTCAGCCAGGTTCCTTTTTAATTACGCATATTTCCTTTGCTTATTCACGTCCAGAAAATGCCGATTCTTATGAAAAATACTTTGGCGCAACTATTGAGTGGGAGGCTGAGGTTAATGCTGTCTATTTCAATAACAGTATCTTTTTCTCCGATTCAATTCATGCCAATGAACAGCTCTGTCAGAGTGCTGAAAAGTCTTGGTTGAAGGAAGTCTCGACCAGTCAGCAGCTTGATTTCATGCAACGTGTAAAGACGTATATCTCATCCCATATATCGGAAGGGAGGATTACGGTTCAGTCTGCTGCTGACCACTTTGATATGAGTGTCAGAACTTTCCAGCGTCGTTTAGATGACAGTCAGATTAGTTTTAGTGATTTAGTGTTAGGTGTCAGACGAGATGAGTCAAAAGCGCTCCTTTCCTGCCGTGCTTCTACGGTGACAGAAACGGCATATTCCTTGGGTTTTTCTGATGCAGCTAGTTTTTCCCGAGCCTTTAAACGTTGGTTTGGTCTTTCTCCCGAGCAGTATCGGAAGTCGCTCTGTTAAGCGACTGATATCACCTATTTGAGCATGGTACAAAAGGTTTTTTTTCAGTAGGTGATATATCTGGCTTCTTCTTTCAATTTTCCAGTTTAGCAGGTTGGCACCATTTACCCTGCTGCTTGGCATCTGCTGCCAATTCCTTGCTTGTTTTCTGTGATAGTTTTTCTCAGGCAAGCAACAAAAATAATAGAAACATCGCCTTTTAATTCACTTATCGTTTGTGCTTGTGCGTCTATATATTAGAAGTCGATGGGGAGAGTTGTGCTTGAATCATGATCGACGAAATATATCCAAGGCTTTTTCTAGGCGTGTTGGCTGATGGAATAGGTAATACCTCACCAGGCTTACAAAAACTGATCGAGCAACATCGTTACCAAAATACCATCGGGCATTGCTTTGGTTCTTTGGTGAATGCAATTTATAGAGACGACCCTCAATCGGATATTGGTTTAAAGTACGGTCGTCATTTATGTCCGGAAGTGCTTTGTGACTATTCTCGGCTTATGATGACGTCAAAAGATACGATGGATTTGCTGAGGCTGCTTGAGGAGGTACACCCTTATCATGATGGCAGCTATTATCCTTTTGTTGAAATAAGTGAAGAGCATGTTTCAATTGCTATCGCATTTCCTTATAAGGCGGAAATTACAGACTTTCAGCGCCGCTTTTGCTGTGAATCTATTTTTGCGTTTACTACAAATGTGTTGAAGCGAATGAGCGGTAAAGAGTTTACGCCTCCTAAGATCCGTTTGGATTTTCCTAGACCTTCTTATGCCTCTGAATATGTGTCTTTGTTTGGGGATAATGTTCGATTTGATGCAGGTATTAATTTAATTGAGTTTGAGTCTGACTATCTCAAAGAAAGCTTGCAGACAAGAGATTCCATTCTTCATCAAACATATCGGGACAAATGTTTATTAGCCGATCATCCGCGAGACAATTTTGTCAAAGCTGTTGCTTTGAAATTAATTCAGCATCATCCGGAGTCTTTTGGTTGCCCTTATCTGGCAAATTTGATGAACCTTTCTGTACGTGGTTTGCAAAATAGGTTGAACAAAAGTGGTGTAACGTTTTCAGAGGTGTCGAGCTGGGTTAGGCGAGAGCTATCAAAAAAATACTTACTTCAGGAAAGGAGAAATGTAGCGTGGACAGGAGACCTACTTGGGTTTGAATCGCTCTCGGGTTTCAATCGATATTTTCAAAACACATTCGGAATGAGTGCGAATACATTTGTGAATCGTTATCAGATTCACAAATCAAGTGATTAAACTCAATGCCCTCTTATTTAGGCAAAAAAGAAGGCGGCTATAAGCCGCCTTAAATTTACGGTTGGGCATTTCTATAGTAATGGTTGTAGTTTTGGCCAGAGCAAGTTTGCAAGTTTGTTTCCACCCGTTGCGTTTGGATGGATATCGTCATCCAGTATGTCTGCTGGGGTCATAACATGCGAAGAGGCTGTGAACGAACAATTAGCATTCGTCGATACTTCGCACGCATATTCAAGATAGAGGTTTCCAGTATCGACTGCTTGAGACAGGTTCGCATCGCTTCCTTTTGGATGGTAATAACCAAGGTATAAGACATTTGAGACGCCATCATTCGCCATGTCATCAAGTAGATCGACCGCATCTACATAGGTGTTTTCAACTAACCTAACGCAGCGATTGGTGATGTTAGGGCGATACCAGCGAGTGCGGCAGCCGTAAGGGTCTAATGCTTTTGCCGGGATTAAAATATCGTTGCCGCCGCCATTCATTACGATTGTTTCAATGTTTGAATCCGTATCTCTTGCATCAGAGTACTGCCGCGTAACTGAGTTAGATAGTATACCGCCTGCTAGTTCGGCAGCGTTCTTCGTATAGTCGCGGAAAGTCTCCCCGGCCCAAGATTCTAAGTTAGCTTGAATAAAACCATCTTTATCGAAGACTGAATCACCTAGGGTGATAATTTCATTTCGATCTGCGTTTTCAATATAAGGGTTCCCACCGCTACAGCCGACAATTCCTGTTGCCGTAACTAAGGCAATGCTTAGTCTAACGAGTTGGTTTAGTTTTTTCTTAATAGATGTAAGTGACTTCATAATGTCTCCAGTTTTTTTATTTTCGAATTGGAAGAATCAGATTAATAAAAAATTCCAAAAACTTGGTAAGCCTCCTGTGCACGAAATGAGCTAAATTGTGCGCGTTGCGTTTTAAACTAAATTCAAAAGGAAAATTGGATCGATTAAAAATAGATGCTTGTTTGCTTGGCATGAAATGCTGGATCTGCTGGCATGATGGGTTAAGTCAAGTGTGATATTTCGAGGTAGCGTTACATAAATCGCCGTGAATAGCTCGGGTCATCATTATTAAGGTAAAGGCTATGTTGGATAGTTTGATAAAAAATTCCAAGTTTAACTACATGCTTATATTTCTTGGCATCATGGTGGTTTGTGCTGTGGCCTATTATGGGGAGGTATTGAGTTTTATTGAAGAGAGTTCAGCCACTTCTAATCAAATAGAAACACTTTCTATTGAGCCCTCTAAACAAGCACGCAACTTCAAGGAGTTACCCGTTGTTTTCGCGCCTCGCGCCGCAAATGATAATGCCAATATCGAAGTCTATCTTACTGAGCTTATTACAACGTTAAAGGCAAATCATGCCAATGAGCAAGGGGACATTTTGTTTCATGTGCGTTTGAAAGAGATCTACGATGAGCTAACTACGAATTATCCGGAACAGGGTGACGTTTATTTTAAGAAAGTGATTGAGTCTGCGTTTCCTAAATTTGCTAAAGATATCCTAGCATTGATTACGAAACTTGTGAGCTATGACGAATGGCTGTTACAACATCTACCTGATCTGAATAAGATGGAAACAAACCATCAGCAGGATCAAGTTTGGCAAAAGCGTTTTGAAATGTTTGGACGAAATGTCGCTGAGAAAATATGGGATATGGAACTACCTGAAGATGACGTTCGTTATGACGCGGTTCAGGATACCGTCAACCTCCTGCAAAAGTCTCGAGGGATGGAAATGGAGGATAGAATTACTGCTTTACTGAATACCTTTGACCAACATTATAGTGACGTTGATGAGCTTATAGTTGAATCAAAAGGCGTGATTGCGCAAACCATTCTGGGGCTCGAAGCGGTACAAGATGAACTGGCTGCGATGACTGTGGATGAAAGACAGAAACAAATAAGTGAAATTAGAAGGTCTCTCGCGTTTTCAGAAGAAGACATCGTCTATCTTGCGACACAAGATCTAAAATCTGAGCGGGATTGGCAAAATGGCAACAAATATATGCAAGAGAGGGAAAAAGTCGTAGCGCAGTTATCAGGTGATGAATTGAACAAAACCTTAGATGCGTTAAGGGATAAACATTTTCAGCATAGATCGAATACGATCAAAAAAGAGGAAGAACATCTTGGTTTTTTCCGTTACGCCCGTGAAAGGATATATGGTGTTAACTAATACTGTTCTCCAATCTCGTTTTCCACAATTTTGCACAGTTCTTACGCGTTGTTACGTGTATGACAAAGTTTTGCATCTCATTTACCTAAAACCGAGCCTTGTCATTTTAAGGTTAGTTATGGCGTTAGCGTTCGTCCGTTCAAATGTTAACTAGTTCTCATGTTTTTTGAGTTGGCGAGTTTAAACAAGTGACTGGCGAGTTTTTACATGAGGGTGATGGTCAATTTTTAAGCGCTTTTATGTATGGTCTTTGTATCCATAAAATAATAAGGACAAGAAGTATGGCGTTTAAAAAACTTATTTCAATTGCGATTCCCTTGATTACTGCTGCAAGCATTTCAACTACGGCACATGCTGATTTAAGCGATGGCGATTATAGTGCCGTTCAAACTCTCTGGAATATTACTCATCCACAAGCTGCCAACAATCCTGTTGATGCGCAGCTAAAAGCAGAAATGCCGTTCATGGAGTTTATCGGAAATGATGCAGCAGACGATGGCTTTAACCCGAAAACCTATCACGTATGGCAAACCATTACCCTAAGTGCCGATCAAAAAGAACATGGTGAAGGGGCTGTTAAATGTGCCAATGGTGACGACTATAAATTTATGGTTAAACGTTCCCCGTCGAGCCCAAATATGGTTATCTTCTTCGAAGGTGGCGGCGGCTGCTGGGACTACAATTCATGTTCCCGGACGAGCGGCGGCCAAACCGAGTCGGGCTTAGTGGGTCAAGGCAACGATCTTCCGACTGACGTCGCTTTGAGAGCTGGAAGCCAGTCATCGTTGTTCACGACTGTTTTGCGACCAAACTACGCACCTAAAACCAAGAACTGGACCAAAGTTTATCTGCCTTACTGTACGCAGGATCTTGGGGTAGGGAACATCGTTAACAATTATCTAAGTGATGATGGTTCATCGACATTCAAAATTAACCAACGCGGCATTACTGTTCAAGGTGCGGTTCTAACCTGGCTTAAAGCAAACCTGGAACAGCCCAGTCAAATGTTGTTGACTGGGCAGAGTGCGGGCGGTTTTGCGTCTGAATTGCTCTACCATACCTATCGCACTGCACTGCAGCCAGAACAAGGTTATCTCGTAAACGATGCCGGGCCAATTATGTGGGCACCTCAATCTGACGATTTGTGGGATGGCGTTGACTACGAGTATCCATCTGCGAGAGCGCACCAAAAAGTCACGCAAGCTTGGAATGCGGAAGCGTTGGTAAATTGGATGGAGAATGAGTCAAATGGCTTGGCTGCAGACCAGCGTTTCGACTTAACCAACATGGGGACAATTTCTAACTTCTTGTCAGCGCGCTGGCCAGAAGACCGCTTCGCTCTGATTACCTCGCAAAAAGACAACACTATCTCGGGCTTTAGTTACAACAGTTTCTATCCAGAAGGTCAGTATGAAGATCCAGAGGCACGTGATGCATGGCGTGATGAGAAACGATTGAAGGAAATCGCGCTTAAGCGAGATCAGTTGGATCAACTTGATAACTATGGCTACCACCTGCCCGGTTATCGTCCTGTGTTGGGTGGTCATGTCTTGACGGTTCCACTTATTGAAGACAGCACAACCAATGAAGACGATGGCAATAATGTGTTTGATTTGGTTAGTAGTGTTTTGAACGACTCCGGCCGTGTTATGGCGTCGTGGGAAGGTGAAATTGGCCTTAACATGGATATCAACGGACGTTATGACGATTGTGCAAATGAATATTTTCGCATAAGTGGCTCAGGTATGTCAGCGGGTGATGTCTACGGCATTCACGAGGGGTATGAAGATATGGGTGTAATAGATTATGCAGAGGTACTCCCCTGTTTGGAAAACACGCATATCGATCCTAACAGTGAATACCCCATCGCGATGAGCGTACTACCGTGGCTAACGTCGGATGTTGTGGGCATCGAGGCATTAGGTAGTTTGACCGACTCGGAAGATTTATTCACGCAACAGGTGATCAGTCTGGATAACATTACGGTTCAAGATGCTGCGGCAATCGCGCAAGCGAATATTGCGGATGCCATTAGTATCGGGCAGGCAGAAAAGGATCGTATCGAAGCGGAAGCAAAGGCCGCTGCGGAGGCTGCTGCTGCCGAGGCCGCACGAATCGCCGCAGCGGCTAAAGCTGCCGCCGAAGCAGAAGCTGGTCGTATTGCCGCCGCCGCCGAAGCCGCTGCCGCCGAAGCTGCACGAATTGCTGCAGAAGCCAAAGCCGCTGCAAAAGCTGCTGCAGATGCGGCTGCCGCGTTGGCTAAGAAACTATGTGGCAGATGGTGTAGATGATTGCTTTCAGAACTATCTGCAATAGCTAAGTTCTCTCAATCAAAACACCCGATCTTTGGATAGGGTGTTTTGTTCGTTTTAGACGCTAGATATTTATCATTGGAGATTTAAGGAATAACATAGATAAAATCTTGAAAGCTCAACTATATTGATAGACATTAGGATTAGAGAATGGGTTTCAATTAATGCACCTAAACAAGATAAATCGGCGCGTCTTTGTCTTAGTAATCTTGAGTATGATGAATGTGGTCGCGAACGGAAGTATTGTCTTGGACTCGCTTGATTATAATCACCGCCTTTCTCAAGGAATAGCGTTCTATAAGGATCCAACTTATGCGAAGAGCTATGAAGATATTAAGCAGCTTTCACAAACTGGTTCCTTCACCAGAGTAAAAAAAACGAGCTCTATTTTGGTTACCAATCAGAAGCCATTTGGCTTCACATTCCCTTATTGCTTGAACCTTCCATCAATGAAGCAGCTGATGAGCAGCATCTTTTCTTATCCGTACGGTATCCTCTGCTTGACCGCTTGACACTATTCTACGAAGTTGACGGGGTAGTGAGTCATCTAGAGTTAGGGGATTTGCTGCCTTTTGAACAACGCATGATTAAAACCAATGAATTTGTGTTTCCTGTTACTTTGGAGCCAGGAGTTCCGCTTGATCTATATCTCCGAGTAGAAAGTGAAAGTGCCTTGTCGGTTCCTTTGTATCTTCATTCAGAAAATGCCTTTATTGAAAGCCAGCAATGGCGTGATGGCTTAAATGGACTGTATGTTGGCGTCGCCTTGGGTCTATGTGTATATAACTTGTTTCTATGGTTAGGTGTTCGAAAGCGACTTTATGGTATCTATGTTGTTGCCATCATCAATCTGATTTTATTTAACTCGACCTTAGCGGGTTATGGTTTCAGGCTCTGGCCTGAGGCCATTGCTTTCCAACAAATTAGTATATATTTCTTTAGTATTACCGCAGGTGTGTCTGTGTGCTTCTTTGGTATGGCTTTTTTAAAGACCAAGAAACGCGATCCCAAAATGCACAAGATTCTTCGCGTATCTGTTACCGCATTTATTTTAACTATTCCTCTGATTATGGTTTTACCAGGGATTCTAGCCGCGAAAATCAACAGTTTGGTGATGATAGTGGGTGTTTCTTTGTTGTTTATCGCTGCAGTGCGCAGCACACTGAGTGGCTTTTCGCCCGCAATATACTATTTGATCGGCCAAGGAGCGGTATTAGCCAGTGTGATTTTTGTCGTGCTTTCATCTCAAGGGCTTATCTCTTATTTTTATTTATCTCCCGAAGTTATGAAGGCGAGCTTAGCTTTCGAGTTAATTTTCTTTTCAATCGCATTAACGAGTTTGGTCAACAATGAGCGATTGCTTCGTGAAAAGGCACAAGTTGCAGCCGTTGATGCCAAGCAAGCTTTGCTAGAATCTCAAGTAAGAATTAACCAAGAACTTGATGATTTAGTTAGAGAGCGTACTGAAGCTTTGGAAAAAGCGAATCAACGCTTAGAGGAGTTAAATAATTCCGACGAACTCACCGGCTTGGGAAACCGTCGGTACCTAAATCATGCTTTGCCCAACGAATTTAATACAGCGTATCGCAACAGAACGAGCCTTGCGGTTCTAATGTGTGATATTGATTACTTCAAGAAACTTAATGATGATTATGGTCACCAGGTCGGGGATCTTTGTTTGTCTGAAGTGGGTCGTGTTCTTCATGATAGTTTAAGGCGTCCACCCGATTTATGTTTCAGATATGGTGGTGAAGAGTTTCTCGCGTTGTTGCCTAATACGGATTTACAAGGGGCCAAACTCGTCGCAGAAAACATAAGGAAAAAAATCGAATCCATGGTGATCAATGCACCAAGCGGCGATATCAGAATCACGATTAGCATTGGTGCATATGCAGAAATCCCAGAAAATCGTGATGCGCATGAACAGTTGATGAAAACAGCAGACGAAAATCTTTACAAAGCCAAAGAGCGAGGCAGAAACTGCGTCGTCTAGAATGATAAGGCGATAAATTAGGCTGCTAACCAATTCTTAGTGCTGGCTATATGTCCCGGCTTTCTCTTTCTCAGTATGTTAATAAGTGTCAAACATATTGAGCAATAATTGACCAGGCAGTCTTCTTTAAACTATTTTCGAACAACGGATATTATTTGGCGCTAAATCGCACAAGGCTGGCATATTTTCGCATGGAGTCCTGTTAGGTTTATCGCTATTATAAATGTGTTAAATAAATAGCACGCCAAACCGCAAGGAATTGCGGGACGGAAAGCTACGAGTCCTAGCGCGTCATTGTGATGTGAAGGATAGTCGGGCCGCCTCTTGAAGCTGAGCAAGCTTTCACCAGACGAATTCCGCCAGACGTGTTGCCCTTTAAGAATAAACGAGATAGGCAATACAAGATGAACAAACGGTTTAACCACACTGAAAATAGGAAGTCACTCAGTCAAAAGAAAAAGTCGGGCTGTGGTGAAAAACGTCGAACCTCTCCTAAGGCATTCGGTTCGAAGCCTTCACATAGAAAAGCCCCCTCGAAGGTAACGATATATGCGGGCACTGCCATTATCGGTTTGGGTCTTTCCACAATGGCGTCTGCTGGCTTGTTCAGCAACCTCGTAGACGCGGCAACAAATGTTGTTGAAACGGTTGTAGAGACGACAGTAGATGTTGTCGAGACGGTTGTGGAAACCACCGTTGATGTCGTCGAAGTCGTGGTGGACACAGGCACTCAAGTGGTTGATGCAGGCACGGGTGTAGTGGGCAGTGTCATTCCTCGCGAAGCGGACAGCGAAGGCTACTACTCAGAAGAACAGCAGGCACTGAACTTGATTGATCCCCCTGAGGCCAACAACCCGGTTGATAGTGCACTGCGAAACAAGCTTAAGCTTAACGACGGGACCACCGTAGTTCATTTCAATTCAAATCCAAGCGATTGGAACGATGGTTTTGTAAAACGTTGGTACGGCAGTTACCAGCTCATTACGCTAGATGGTGACACGACCGGTGCAAGATGTGCGGATGGCTCAAACTACAAGTTCTTGGTAGACCGTTCAGCCAAGAGCTCAAACATGGCGATTCAATTTGAGGCCGGCGGTGGATGCTGGGATAGTCATACGTGCCCGCGTGCCGATGGCGGGTTTTCCAATGGCGGTCTAGTGGGACGGAAGCTGGGCGGAGACTCGCCGGATCAAGCGACACTTCGACTAGCTGCACAGGCTTCGTTGGTATCGGGTATTGTCGATGACGTTGATGATACCTTTAATCCGAAGTACAAGGATTGGACCAAAGTTTACCTGCCATACTGCACAGCGGATCTTGGCACGGGGGATGCGGTGCACGATTATGGTTTTACCCATGAGAACGGCAGTACGACCTTTGAAAACAATGGCCGTAAGATTCAAGGTGCGGTCCTGGCCTGGCTGAAAGAAAACCTGGAACAGCCTAAGCAAATGTTACTCTCAGGCCAAAGCGCCGGTGGTTTTTCGACCTTACTCCATTACAACTTATACCGAACGGCATTAGAACCGACACAGGGCTATGTGTTTGATGATGCAGGCCCCATTGTGCCGAGTGATCAAAACGATAGTTTTGAAGAGGCACCGACAGGGCCAACCATGATCGCGATCCGAAATGCCTGGAATGCGGTTCCGTATCTTCAATGGATGGAAGAAGAGTCTGTCAGAGCCAATTTAAGTGCAGCCGATGGGTTTGATATGACCAACATGGGCTCGATCAACAGCTTTCTTGCCAAAAAATGGTCTAATGACCGCTTCCTATTGGCCACCTCGCAGCACGACAGCATTATCGCTGGCTTCAGCTACAACGTGTTTGACGATCGCATCATGAACGCGACCAATGTCAACGATGCCAACTCCTTGCGTCGAATGAAGCAGGGTATGGAGATTAATCGTTTAAAAGAGCTGCTCGATACCTTGCCTAACTTTGGTTACTTTATGCCGGGCTATCGTCCGATTATGGGTGGCCATGTTTTGTCTTTCCCTATCGTTGCAAGCAGTGCCAAGAACGAAGACGATGGCAACACGATACGCAGTGCCATTCTGAATCTAATGGATGATTCCCAAGCGCTGATGCAGTCCTATGAATCTAACGTATTTGCCGACTATAACCGTTACCATGATTGTGCGAATGGCGTGTTCGCAGCCGATAGCGGTGGTATGGCGACCGGCCAGATGTTTATCGACAAAGATGACTCAGGTTCTGAGCCTGAGAGTGTTTTGACACAAATGTTTGATTTAGCGGAGATGGCAAGCTGTGCACTACCGTTTAGTATTCGTCCTGACATCATTAACGTGGCAGAAGGCCAATTAATTTCGCAAAGCTCAACCTATTCTGGTGGTGGCTGGGCGAGCCTGGCAGTTGATGGCGATACCAATGGTGTTTGGTCTAATGGTTCGGTAACGCACACGGTTAATGAGTCAAACCCTTGGATCAAAGTTGATTTGGGGTGGGATAAAACCTTGTACGGCGTGACTATATGGAACCGCACCGACTGTTGTTCAGATCGACTGTCTAACTTCCGAGTTACGTACTTAGATAGCAACAACCAAGTGATCGACTACAAAGATTACACGCGCACTGCGGGTACCAAGACCAATATTGTTTCCATGAAATCAGGGGTGCGCTATGTGAAGGTTGAGCTGTTAGGATCAGGCATACTTTCATTGGCAGAACTTCAGGTTTGGGGGCATTGGGATGACAATAGTTTCAGCTCGGATTTTGAAGCGCCTTATCAAGGGGAAAGTGTCGTGAGAGTTGAATTGGACAACTCGTATCTTCAGTTGCGTGAAGTTGAAGTTAACATTAACGGCGAGTGGCATTATCTAAATAGTAGTCAATTTAATGCTGAACTAACCGCTCGCGATGAATACGCTGGCGCTTATGGTGCAGCTCAAGCGGGAGATGGCAGCACTTCAACGCCTTTGTATCATTCAAAAACGGCGTCGGGTACGAACTGGTGGCAGGCAGTTGTGAAGGACTATGCCGGAACGATAAGCGGGGTGCGTATTCTCACTCGTGCCGATGGTTACGCCTTTCGCATCGACAATGCGCGAATATACGTGAATGGCGAGCAAATCGGCACGTGGTTGTGGGATGGAAAATACATTAAAACATTCTAAGTGCTTTCATAGTCAATAATTTACTGATTAAACTGAAGGAGCCGGACATTTTGTCCGGCTTTTTTCGTTTTAATCAAGAATAAGTGGTTTGTTAAAAAATAGATTGTTCTATTAGCGAATGTAGTGTTCTTTAATTATTCGGATCGCATCTAATCGGTTCTTTTGGTCTTGGCCTATCATATATAGATATGGCCCAATTGAAGAGTTTAAGTGGGTGCGAATAGTTGCTATGCAGGTGTGTAAAATGGCCATGATTTCAGGAAGTTGGACAGGGTCACATTTCGTGAGTGCAAATCAAATATTAAGATGGTTTTAAACGTCCAGCGCTATACAAAGCGCTGGACTGGAGGTGTAAATTCGAATGATAGAAAGACTGAAATATGGCTATCGAATAAGCAATTTATACACGAGTTTATGCATGAAACTACCATAAGGCGGATGGAGTGATGTACCGGTAAATAAGCGCCCCTGGCTTAGAATTGATTTCGCTTTAGAAAGTGTGAGGAAGCCTTCTTTTCCATGATAATGACCCATACCTGACTTGCCGATTCCACCAAAGGGTAAATCATCTTGGCCTACATGCATCACCGCATCGTTAAAGACCAAGGCACCGGAGTGAGTATGATAGGCAATGTTCTTTTGCAGTTTTTTATCAAAGCTATATAGATATAGAGCGAGCGGCCTTGGACGTTGATTGATAAACTTAATGGCTTCATCTACGGTCTTGTAGGTAATGATGGGGAAAAGAGGGCCAAAGATCTCTTCTCTCATTAGCTCACTATTTTCGGGAGGGTTGATAATGAGAGTCAAAGGTAGTTTTCGACCCTTTCTTCTCAGGTTTAGTTTACTGTCTGACATGGGCTCGATGCGTGTGCCATGTTCTGCTACTTCATTTAGAGCATGACTAAGGCGCTTGTATTGGCGATCATTCACAACACTGGTGTAATCATTGTTTGAAGCTGCGTTAGGGTACATTTTGTTAAACTCGGAACGCACTTCGTTGATCAATGTTTCGAGTTTATTTTCAGGGCAAAGAATATAATCAGGTGACACACAAGTCTGACCCGCATTAAGTGTTTTACCCCACAGAAATCGTTTTACTGCTTGTTCGATTGGAATGTCTGGCGCAATTAAGGCGGGCGATTTCCCGCCAAGTTCTAAGGTGACGGGTGTTAGATGTTCCGATGCGGCTCGCATGACGTGCCGCCCGACTTGAGTGGAGCCTGTAAACAATAAATGATCAAACGGAAGTGCTGAGAATTGACTGGCGACATCTGCGCCACCTTCAATAATTGCGACTTCATTTTCTGAGAAGCAATTTGCAATTATCTTCTTAAATACCTGATTAGTGTTGGGTGTAAATTCAGACAGTTTGATCATTGCTCTGTTGCCCGCGGCGATGGCTGTTACTAATGGTCCAAGAGCAAGAAATACCGGGTAGTTCCATGGAGCGATTATCCCTACGACGCCAAGTGGTTGATAAATAACCTTTGCGCGAGCTGGCTGAAATACCATATTTACTTTACGCTTTTCCGGTTTCATCCATTTTTTAATATTCTTCGTCGCATAATGAATTGCCGATAATGAAGGGATGATGTCACCCATCAGAGACTCGTCTTTTGATCGGCCTCCAAAATCCTCGTCTAAGGCCTCAACGAGGGCTGTTTGGAATTCAATGATGGTGCTTTTTAGTATTTTTAGCTGTTTGATTCTGTCTGTTGAGCTGGGGTAGGGGGCTTTGAGATAGGCTTCCTTTTGACTCGTCAGGAGATTTAGCAAGCGTTGATCATTTGTGTTCGACTCTTGGCTTTCTAGCCCTCGTAGTTTTAGGTTTCCCATCGGTTCACTCTCTAGACAAAGTACAGATAAATTAATCTGAGTCAGTCTACTGTTTTAATAGTGAGGTTGAATGTTTGGGGATGCCAGGTAGTTTAGCTGTTCGTGCCATGTAAGGACTTTGATTTAGCTTTTCAGATTCAACAATCAAGAGCTTCTTAACTTATCTTTCTCTCAGTGATTATCAGTGTATTCGTTCGCATTAATTGTGTGTCCAATTCCACAAACACTATCTGTGGCATGAAATGCATAGTTGAGTGGCGCCCACTGCTGAGCGTTATAGATTTAAAGACAATATTCTGGTTCAGGTACTACAAAGTCTAACGATCAAGCTAAGGAAATTACCATGACCAAAAATAAGAAGATACCCCTGAACATAGGGTTGATCGGGGGGCGACTATGAATTGTCAACTTACCCCTGAACAGCAAGCTATGCCTGAACTAGTTGCGTTCGAAGAAGCCGTCGCGGCCTATGATGCGAAAGTAGCGAGTGGTCAAATACCCAGCTCCGGAAACGAAGACTTTAGCGTTCCGGACATTGGCGACTATACGCCGCCAGATTGGTCAAATTCTGAGGAGATTGGTTGTACTGCGGAAGTAGGAACGGTTGAAGATATAAGCGCGATCGGTTCAGGTTATCAGTGTCAAGGTACTGATCTCACTATTGGTACGAGCTACACACAACGGGAAGAGTATCCTTTTCCTAGCCTATATCATAATTCTAGTTCTGCCGTGCAAGCCGAGAGAGATGCTGAATTGGTACAGGCACGTATCGATAATTGGTTTGATAATGTGCGCATTCCAGGAGCTTGGGTTCACGGTAATGTCAGTTCACCAGATGTGATCAAGAATATTGTGTGGACCTTGCGTGGCACGCCGGAAGATCGAGCTGCTCGTGCCCGCGAAAATCACATGGGCGTGAATGATGCAGATATCGGTGATGATGCAACAGATGTGTTTGAAGCAGCTATTCGCTACTTTGAGAAAAATATGTGGTTATTCATTCGTTACCCTAGTTTTTTAGCGAAGATGACCGATTTGATCAATCTTTTTGTCACCAATGCGTTTGATGATGATCTTTTCCGGGTTAAGTTTCAGTTTATCGATCCGATCCTATTGGCTGTTCCGGAAGTGAATACCAACAACATCGAAGACTGGAACTTCTATCCGGACGGCATGGAAGAACAATATCCAAAGCAGCCTTTTGATGCAGAATTTCGAGATGATGATGTCATTGCCTGGCTCCAAGTTGGTTATGCATCGCCATACTCTCGTATGAAACCTCTTACGTCTCATCAAAGCAATTTCAAAGTTACAAACAGTATGTTCAGGGATATTGATGGGTTTGGGAATGATAACTTAGATCAGGCAATGGCCGAAGGCCGAGTGTTTGTCACGGACTTTAAAGGGTATCACGAGGCTAATATCAAACCTGGCCCTAATAATGGTGCGCATTTTTATGCGGGAATCGCCATGTTCGCCATTCCTAAGAATGGTGGCGATTTAAAGACGATCGCGATTCAAAATACACAGCATTCACCTAGTGGCTGGTTCCAGCGTACGGCTTGGCGTAATTTGAATACGCAAGATCCTAACAAACCTCTGTCTGAAATATTGACACCCAAGAGCAATTACTGGGCGTGGCAACAAAGCAAACTTGCGTTTATGAGCATGTATGCAATCAGTAACGTGATTGATCATTTATCAACTCACGTATATCTGTACCCGCTGCCAATCAGCTTTTATAGAAATATACCGGATCATCATCCGTTAACTGCCTTGTTAGAACCGCATATGATGTCGCTGGTTGCCAATAACCATGCAGGTATATTCTCAGAAGTTGGCTTCCCTGATCCCTTACACATGGGGTATGGCGATGGCACTACTGGTTTACTCTCAGGCCTGCCAAGTCGAGTGTCAGGCTGGACGGGTGAGACCTTTGTCGAAGAAACGGTACGCCAGGCGAATACTTACAACTTTGTTGAGGATTCTACTCCGTTGGATCGATGTTCAGATTCTAGTTTCAGCAAAATTGAAGATTTCCCATTACATGATGATGCCGGAACATTCCCAGTTATTCAGGAATGGGTAAATGACTACATTAACTTGTACTACGGGTCGGACGCCGATGTGTTGTTGGACGATGAAGTTCAGAGTTTCTGTGCTGAGTTAGAAGATAAGATGACGGGGTTCCCTGCGTCATTGGGAAGTAAAGCTGAACTAGTGGATATGGTGGCACGCATTATCTACTGGATGTCGACGAATCACACCTTGGAAGCGCTTCTTTCGATGCAGAAAATGGCGCCGTTTGGCTACTTTTCAAGTTGGTTGCCTCGTGCAAACAGTAGGCGTAGTGAGCAGGATTATCTGAATACCTTACCGCCTCTAAACTATGCCTTGGCATCATTCTGTGGCAGTCGTATTTTTGTTGACTTGCCAACCGATTGGCATCGGTCTCTGGGTAAATACCCTCATGGTCAGTTTATGCATGACCCAAGAGTTTATCCTCATTTGGAGAACTTCCAAAATCGCCTGTTGGTATTGGACGAGGCTATCAAAGTGAAAAACCAGACACGCCGTTGGGAATACAACTTAATGCGTCCATCGACAATGACGTGTAGCCCATGGAACTAAAGCGAGGAGATTCAAAAATGACTAATTTTAGAAAAAATAATAATACTGATGATACTTTATGTGATACCTCGCGTCGGAAGCTTCTTAAGGGGACGGCAACCGTTGCGGGAATTGCAGCGATTGCGCCAGCAATAAGTTTTGCAAACGGTGCTTCATCTGAAGATATGAATGTTGTGAAGAGTGCCGAAGAGATTCGGTCCGAATATCATCGATATATCACGTCTGTTCTCAAGAAGTATGCAGCAAAGTCCAAACGTATTAAGCCTGAGTATATCGATGGTTTCGCTAAAGGTTTTATCGAACTGAATGGCGATATTAATTATGAACAAACGTTTAAAGGTCTAACTGGCGAATATCGTTTAGTGAAACTTTTTATTCGAAGTGTAAATTCGAGTCGTTTACCAGCTTAGTTTGTTTTTGCTGACATGGTTAGAGGGTGGAGGAGTACTTGCTTGGCTTTTTCTGGCACCTACTCTTCTATTTATCTAACGCTTTGAAGAGCAATTTTGGAGAGATAACAATGGGTATTAGTCCAACTCAGTTACTGATTATTCTAGTGATCGTCGCTTTGGTATTTGGTACGAAAAAACTACGCAACATGGGTGGAGATATTGGCGGCGCAGTTAAAGGTTTTAAAAACGCTATGCGTGATGGAGCAGGTGATGAAGAGTCGCCAAGATTGTCAAAGACGAGAGGAGAAGAATTGGTTGATTCTTCTATTAACAGTTCCAGCATAAAGACAAGCACATAGGTCAGTACGTTATGCCGGTTTTCTAGTATATCCAGAATGTTGAAAAGGATGGATGACTAGTGGTTGATGAACATTGTTGGATTATTAGGATAGTGCAAGATGTTTGATGTTGGTTTTCTAGAGCTTGTTTTCATCTGTGTTATAGGTTTGGTTGTGCTCGGGCCTGAACGTATGCCACACGCTGTAAAATGGGTGGGACGAGCTTTAGGAAAACTACGTCGAATGGTAGGAGATTTATCGAAGCAGGTTAATACGCAATTGGAGCTAGAGGAATTAAGAGAGTCCATCCGAGAACAGAAAGAAGATCTGGACGTGTCGAAGGAAATGGCCGAGATAAAAAGTAAAGTCAGTGAAGCAAGCAATGATCTAAGGCGAGATTTAAATCCGGTAAATAAAAATGACGAACTTAGTGATATTCATGTTGAGGGCGTGTCAGTAAGGAAGGCTGTTAATGAGTAGTATTTCTAAGTCAAATTTAGAAAATCAAACTGTACGAAATAAAAATGCAGTCAATGACTCTGTAAATGTTAATAAATCGATGGGGCATATTGCGTCTCATCTTAGCGATTTAAGAGATAAGTTAGTCCCAGCAATCGCTGCGGTTATTGCAGTATTTATAAGCTTGTATTCGTATAGCAATGAACTCTACTTGTTTGTTTCAGAGCCATTGCGTGCGTTGTTACCAGAGAATACGACGATGATTGCAACAGACGTTGCGTCACCGTTCTTAACGCCGTTTAAACTTTCCTTTTTAGCGTCATTCTTCTTGGCCATGCCGATTATTTTATTTCAGATATGGCGCTTCATTGCACCTGCCTTGTATCGATCTGAAAAACGTCTTGCCTTGCCGCTTTTGTTCTCTAGTCTTGCTTTGTTTTATAGCGGTGTCGCTTTTGTTTATTACCTTGTTTTTCCCCTCATATTTGGTTTTTTCACCAGTGTTGGGCCCGAGGGCGTGGCGGTGATGACCGATATTGGTCGGTACTTGGATTTTGTGATTAAGATGTTTTTTGCCTTCGGTCTCGTGTTTCAGATGCCCATCGTCATTATCGTATTTGTCGTTACCGAGATGACCACCATTGAGAGTTTGAAAAACAAACGGCCCTATATCGTCATTGGCTGCTTTACATTGGGAATGCTGCTCACGCCACCGGATGTTATTTCTCAAACCCTCTTAGCCCTACCGATGTATCTATTGTTCGAATTGGGTTTGTTTTGCTCAGGTTTTCTAATTAGCACCAATGATTAATTTTATCGTCTTTCTTTATCACCCGGCTTTAAGGAGAGTAACTATATGGAAGCGACAATCACAGGACGGTCACGTTATCAAATACCTCATCACGTTCTAATGAAACGCGCGTTTGATACGCCCGATGAGGTCTACTTACGTCAACCTATAGATCGTTTTTACAACGAGTACACTTGGAATGATGTATTTGATCGCTCGTGTCGTTTGGCGGCTTTTTTTAGGGGACAAGGCTTGAAGCGCGGAGATACGGTGGCGCTCCTGTCTAAGAATGTTGCGGAATGGTTTATTATCGACTTTGCTATTTCGATTGCTGGCTTGGTGTCTGTGCCTATTTACCCCAGTGCGAATAAAGAAACGCTGTCGTATATTATCGAACACAGTGAGGCTAAGCTACTACTGTTAGGTAAGTTGGATGACGATCGCGCGATAAATGATATTTTACCACACCTAGATATCGTCACGGTTGCGACGCTGTATACCGACATCCAATGCCAGCACAACATGTCTGAGATATTAGCGGCTTACGAGCCCTTGTTAGATCTGCATGAGCCTGATTTAGACGACACGTTTTCTTTAATCTATACCTCGGGTTCTACGGGTTATCCTAAAGCCGCTGTCGTGAGCTATCGCAATATTGCTTATGGCGCGAATGCCACCGTTAACGAAGCAGCATTAAACCGTGAAGATAGATTACTGTCATACTTGCCTCTGGCTCACGTTGCTGAGCGTTCTGTTATTCAGTACGCAAGTCTCTATTCTGGTGCTCAGGTTACGTTTGTAGAATCGTTGGAAACCTTTGCTGACGATATTCAAAACACGCAACCGAGCATGTTTTTCTCTGTTCCGCGTTTATGGTTGAAGTTTCAATCGCTTGTTCTGCGTGAGATGCCGCAACAAAAACTCAGTGTGTTGCTGAAAATTCCTTTTCTAAATCGTTTGGTGGCGAAAAAGATCAAAACCAAGCTGGGATTATCTAAGGCTAAAATCATCGGTTCGGGTACGGCGCCGATTCCAGTGTCGATACTAGAATGGTTTCGGTGTGTTGGCGTCGATATCTCTGAAGGGTGGGGAATGACAGAAACGAGCGGTACGGCGATAATGAATTATCCTTACAACGCAGAAAAAATAGGCACCATAGGTAAGCCGGTTGTAGGGACTGAAGTCAAAATATCTGACGCGGGTGAGATCTTGCTAAAAAGTGAAGGTATGGTCTCTGAATACTACAAAAGTAAAGATATAACAGAAGAAACCTTTCAAGGCGGCTGGTTACACACTGGAGATAAAGGCGATATTGATCAAGACGGTTACATCACGATCACTGGACGGGTTAAGGACCAATTCAAATCGGGTAAAGGGAAGTATGTTGTGCCCGTGCCGATTGAAAGTCGCTTGTATGAAAACCAGTGTATTGAGCAAGTGTGTGTGATGGGCTCAGGCCTGTCGCAACCGGTAGCCACGGTTGTGATCAATGAAGAGCAACGTCATCAAGCAAGTCAGAAAGAGCTGGAACAAAGTTTAGAAGACTCGTTGATTTTAGTGAATGAATCTCTTGAGGCGCACGAAAAGCTTGAGCGTATCTATGTGGCCAATGAAGATTGGAGTGTTGAGAATAATTTACTAACGCCCACCTTAAAGATTAAGCGTAATGAACTTGAAAGTAAATATAGAAATGTAATTGAAGCGAAGTCGAATGAGAGGATTGTTTGGCTTTAAGTTATAAATTGACTAAATTTTAAACAGATGTCAAATTGATATCTAAACTATCAACGTCATCAGTTTGTTGATGTCAAATTTTCGCAAAAAGGCGAGAAATGTTCTTTGGGGATTAGTATGCTGTTGTGGGAGTGCCTGTGAGTAGTAGAGGTCATATTTCAGGTTCGTTATTAAAAACGGTTGTTGATGTTGCTGAAATGACAGGGGTGTGTCGAAGTGATCTTCTCGCGTCTATGGAACTGTGTGACGAACAACTAGAGTCTTCTGGTTTTCGTTTGCCTGCTCAGGCCACAATTGAATTATTAAAGGATGTCATTGCGCGTTCGGGAGATCAAGGTTTCGGTCTACTCGTGGGCAGAGAGGTCAAACCTGGTTCTTTGAATTCTCTGGGCTACGCGCTGATGAGCGCAAAGAATTTAGACGAGGCTTTGAAAATACAAAAGGCTTTTGGCGGTATTATCTCCGACTGTGCTGAACTTAAAGTTTCTTTCAAAGGTGATTTCATCGTTGTCTCGTTCACGGTTGAAAGTGATGATCTAGAAGCGGTTCGTCCGTTGAATGATATGTTTATGTCAACCATCTGGAATTATTCAAATTGGATAACCAGAACGGATGGAAAGCTGCACGCGATTACCTTTACTCATCCTGAACCAAGCTATAAAGAAGCTTATACCGAGATATTTGGTTTGGTGCCAGAGTTTGGTCAAGATGCATGTAGTTTCGTGTTTGATAAAAAGTTTCTGGAAGACCCTCTTTATCAGGCTGATGCGAGTTTAAATGCCTTAATGCAAGAGCGCAGTCAGACTGAACGTGATAAAACGAAATCGAGCGTAAGCGTTTATGCCGCAGTAGCTTATCAAGTCCGAAAACTATTGCCTGTTCAAAAGGCAACACTCATTCTGGTTGCTGAACAACTCAATATGAGCGAACGCTCTTTAAGCCGAAAGTTAAGAGATGAAGGCTATTCGTTCAAATCAGTGCTATTAAGTGTTCGTGAAACGCTTGCTTTGGAGTATTTAAGGGATAAAGATCTGTCAGTCACCGATATTGCTAACAAATTAGGTTACCGAGACTACAGTGCCTTCAGCCATGCCTTCAGAAGCTGGACGGGATATAGTCCGAAAGAGTTTCGAGAGACTAAATAAATCTATTGTTGATTTTCTGCAGTCGAAAAAAAGACCAGTTAGATTTCTCTAACTGGTCTTTTTATTTGGTAGCGGGGGCTGGATTTGAACCAACGACCTTCGGGTTATGAGCCCGACGAGCTACCAGACTGCTCCACCCCGCATCAAAACTGGTATTGTGAGGCGTTGTGGCCTCGATCAATGTGGCGCGTATACTACATATCGATATCCGAAGCGTCAAGCGTATTTATCGATTTGTTTCGAGCTTTATTACGAGAGCATTAAGTTGCCTGATTTTTAAGCAGTTTTTGCTCATATCCTTAGTGATTGTCGGGAATTCCAACTACACTTATTGGATGTCTGAAAGAACCGTTCGAGGAGTAGTATGTCGACCGTAGATGAGCTAATTGCGACAGCGAGAAAAAACGAAGCAATTGCGCGCAATTTGTTTGATATCGAAGTGGCGATCATGAACATCACGCGATGTTCTGATTTCTTTGTATCGCTGGTTGAATTGGTGCGCGATAAGTTTGAGATCGAGCATGTTTGGTTAACCATGGCCGACACCCCGTCGAATGCCCACTTCATTAGTTCAATCGAAGGCTCTGATCAGCCTGAGATACTAAAACGTGTTTCCATGATCGATTTTTTGCAAGCGACTCAAAGTGTGCGCGAGCCTATCTTGGTGAACCGAGAACTAAAACGTTTACGAACTCTCATTCCGGTGTCGATCAAAAATGAGGTCGCGTCAGTGGCTTTGTTGCCTATCTTTGTGGACAGCAAAATCGTCGGTGCGCTAGTACTTGGCACCGCAGAGGGTGGGCGTTATGACCCCAAGAAGGACAGCTTCTTTCTCAAGCAGTTAGCGGTGAAGGCATCTGTGTCTTTGGCCTGTGTGTGGGCGCGAGAGCAAATAGGCTTTTTGGCGACACGCGATCCTTTAACGCGTTTACGAAACCGTCGTGAACTTGAAGATAGCTTGGATCAAGAGCTAAGCCGTCATGCGCGTCAACGTGAGAACTTAGCGGTGATGTTTATTGATTGTGATGACTTTAAATTGGTGAACGATACCCATGGCCACGACGTTGGCGATATGTATTTGAAGCATGTTGCGTTTCATTTGGATGAGTTGACTCGAAAAAGCGATCTAGCATTTCGCTTTGCGGGCGATGAGTTTGTGGTGTTATTGCCGAATCAGGATCAGGAGGGAGCTGATGTGATTGCAGCGCGTATCCGAGAGCACCTCGTGAATACACCTTTAAAAGTCGATGATCAGGAAATTCCTGTTTTGGTTAGCTATGGTGTTGTTTCAACGGAGCATATGGCAAAGGTTGACTCAAAGATACTGTTGAAACGTGCCGATGAGAGGTTGTACGAAATGAAAAAACGTAAGCCCTCTGCGCAACAAAATACCTCTCAGACTGCTTAGCGCTTACTTGTTTTGTGCTTCTCGAAAAGCCGCAGGGCTTTTATTCGACCATTGCTTAAAACTGCGATAAAAGCAGCGTTCATCGGAATAGCCTACGTTGTGTGCAATGTCGTCGATCGAAAGCCTGGAGTTCAGCAGTAGCTCGCGCGCACGTTCATAGCGTGCTTGGCGCAATAGTGTTTGGTAACGAATGCCTTCTTTTTCTAACATTCGCTGGATTGAGCGTTGGCTAACGTTGAATTCTTGAGCGATCAGCTCCTTCCTGACAGACCCCATTTGTAGATGAGCCCTAATGGATCGTGCCACTTGTTCCGCAAAGCTCTCGTTTTCTATCTTAAGGCTTGATAGCTGGCTTCGTGCCCGGCCTTCAAGCTGATTGAGAGGAATAGCATTTTGGCGGTGTAATGGCGTGGCAAGAATAGCGGGGTCCAGGACAATGCAGTTCTCTTTCTGCTCGAATAATACGCAGCATTGAAATATCTTCTCATAGTGGTCACGAAGCGCTTGTGGCGGAGCAGGTCTGGATAGGTGGACCTCTCTAGCGCTCGCTTTTTGCTGCGCTAGCCAGCGTGCAAATTGTGTCCATGACGCCAGTACATTGTCGATCATTTCAAGTCTTACGCGAGGCTCCGAATATGCACAATGCCACGTTAGTGTTAGTGCTTGCTGGTTTTTTTGTATGGTGGTGATCCCCATGTCTCCTACCAAGCGCTCATATGGGGGGATGCGGTCAATCGCGTCGCCAATTGTTTTGCAATTTAACGTGATGGCGCCAAGCAAATTGTATGACTGTGCCTGTACGTACTGGCTGCTATTGAGTCCCAAAACGGGGTCGTCTGCTAGTTCGATCAGAGTTAGTAATAGCGTTTGAAAATTTGCGCCTTTGACTCGGCCGTCATCCCGCGTGAGAAGGTCTAGTGGGATATTGGCTTGCGAGATTAAATGTTGGGTATCGAGTTGGCGTGCTTCGGCATAACGAAGGTATTGTTTGATAGCTGATATTGACGCAAACCCTAAATGTTTCATGCTGTCGAAACCTGTCCGAAATTGTCAGTGATGATTTTTTTAAAGTGTATATGATTGCGTGATGAAATGACTGTGTCATGTGTGTTGAAAAGATAATAAGCAACAGAAGAGGTTAAAGCGATGCGACGTTGGAACGGTTGGGGCGATGAATCAAACAAAATGGATCTACCGCCGACAGGCAAGGGTTTCTTGGCCGAAATGGTTGGTGACTCGGCTCCTTTGAGAGACGCGACGTGGGAAGAAGTGCTTGCTCAAGTGCCGGCGAGCCGGCTGGGTGAGCATGCGCTGATTGATCTCTCTGCGGAGCAGCGTGTGTATCATGCTAGAGGACAAAGCCTGCCTGACTTACTGGCAACACGCAGTGGTCAGCTCGAATACTTTCCTGACGGTGTAGCCTTTCCTGAGACCAAAGAGCAGGTCGCAGAGTTAGTGGATTACTGTTATCAAAACGACGTTATTCTGATCCCATACGGCGGCGGTACTAGTGTGGTTGGCCACATTAATCCCTTTAAATCAGACAAGCCAATTCTTACATTGTCCTTGGCCAAAATGTCGCGTTTGCTAGATTTAGATGACGATAGCCAAATTGCCACATTTGGTCCGGGTACGCCTGGGCCACAGGTTGAGTCTCAGTTGCGGGCAAAAGGTTACACACTTGGTCATTACCCACAGAGCTTTGAATTGTCGACCTTAGGCGGGTGGGTTGCTAGCCGTTCGAGTGGGCAGCAGTCTTTGCGCTATGGCCGTATCGAACAGATGTTTGCGGGCGCGAGTGTTGAGACGCCAAAAGGAAGACTTGAAATTCCGTCTATTCCAGCGTCGTCAGCGGGCCCGGACTTGCGTGAGTGGGTAATGGGGTCGGAAGGACGGTTTGGCGTTATTTCTGAAGTAAAAGTGCGTGTGACAAAGCTGGCTGAGCAGGAAGATTTTTATGTCATTTTCTTTCCTTCTTGGGACAAGGCTAAAAGCGCGGCGCGGCACTTGGTGCA